>Ga0209426_1000190_pt1 | contig 90482 bp, 97 predicted proteins | sample Deesub1362B_J571_FD_187697 | JGI IMG/M metagenome (GOLD analysis project Ga0209426, IMG submission 187697) | Deep oceanic, basalt-hosted subsurface ecosystem from Juan de Fuca Ridge flank, Pacific Ocean, CORK Borehole 1362B_J2.571 (SPAdes)... ... | reverse complement strand
TACCCTACCGGCCGCCCGCCACGATCTGACTCCGCCCGCCCTCGTATCGCCAACTCCGCTTTTCGTACGCGCTGGGCGCTATCGACATCGCCTGGTCCCGGTCTTGCCCCGGGCCGGGTTGCTTGAACGCCCCGCCGCGCCAAGGTGAAGGCCCATGAGCCCACGTGAATGGACGGCCCCGATCCGGTGGGCGCCGGCGCGGGCGCCGGGAGCCGACCTCATGGCCGACGAGAAGTTCCTGACCACCGAGGAGGTCGCCGAGCGCTATCGCGGCGAGGTCTCGATCGGCACCCTCGAAAATTGGCGCGCCCAACGCATCGGCCCTCCCTTTGTCAAAATCGGCAAGGCCGTGCTCTATCCGATCGAGGAATTGGACGCCTGGGACCGGCGGAATCTCGTCAGCTGCGACGACGCCAAGGTCGTGGGACGCCGCCGCCTGCGATCCGATGGCGAACCCCTCCCATTTCGCTAGCATCGGGACCACCGGCCTTGAGGCGGGCCGTTCGACGAGGCTGACGGGCGGCGGCGGACGTGGTCAACGACGGCGCGTCCGCGCGCGCGGTTGATGTGGATCATTGTCTTTGCGGCGGACGGCGCTGAAGATGGTGTTTCAGATGCAGCGCTCTGGGCTTCCTGGAGCTGACACCGATCGGTCCAGAGATGCAGAACCGCGGGACGTCACTTGATCATCCGACTTCGCGCCGCGGTCTGCGAGGCTGCGCGGTCGCCTTGATCGGCCTGTGTGGGGCCTATCAGGTCTGGCTCGGGACCTATTTCAAAGGCCGCCGGTCCTTGCGGAGGACCTGCGCTTCTTCGGCGTCGGACACGACGCGCTCAGGGCCGCCCAGCCCCGCCTCGAACCATGGTTGCACCTGGTGTTCACGGTGCTCGGCGGACAGATGGCGGCCGTCGGCGTGCTCGTGATCGGCGCGAGCGTTCGGCTCGGCCACCGGAAAGCCAGCCGCAGCGAGCTTGCCCTGTTGGCCGTGGCCGGCACCCTGTCGGTCGGAACGATGGCCGCGGTGAATTTCGCCTTGGGATCGGACTTTCGCTGGCTGCTGATCTTGCCGGCCGGACTGTGGCTTCTTAGTCTTGTGCTGGCGCTGGGCGGCCCGCCAGGGCCTGCATGGGCGGAGGACCGTCATGCCCGATGACAGCGGCGCCAGAGGCGATCTTGACGCGGTGCTGAACAGGGATTGCTTTTGCATCACATTGGATGGCGCCGGCCTGCGGGCGGCGATCGAGGCGCAAACGCGCGACGCGGACCTTCTCGCCGCGCTGCTGTCGGCCAGGCCCCACCTTTTCTCCCAAGGCCCGGTGTTCCTCTCCAGCCGCGACCTGTCGGCCATGGCCGATGTTGTCGCCGCCATCGAGGCGGCCGCGCAGAGCCCGGCCTATCAGGCGACGGTTCTGGAGTGGGCTCCCGACATCGCCCGTGCGGATTTGGGTCCGCGCGGCGTCTTCATGGGCTACGACTTTCACCTGGGCCCAGATGGCCCCAGGCTCATCGAGGTCAACACCAACGCCGGCGGCGCCTTCCTCAACGCCTTCCTCGCGCGGGCGCAGACCGCCTGCTGCCGTGAAGCCGAGGCGGCGTTGGGCGCGCCCCTGCTCGCCCAATTCGAGCCCGCGGTCTGGCGCATGTTCCTCACCGAATGGCGCCTGCAAGGGCGGCTAAGCCCGCCGCGGACCATCGCCCTGGTCGATGATGGCCCCCAGGACCAGTACCTCTACCCCGAGTTTCTCATCGCCCAGCGTTTCTTTGAACGGCAAGGCTTGAAGGCCTGGATCCTCGACCCGGCCCAACTGCGCTTCGCCGAGGGCGGGTTGCGGCACGAAGGGGAGACGATCGACATCGTTTATAATCGCCTGGTCGATTTCTCGCTCGAGGCCGCCGAGCATAGGGCCCTGCGGGAGGCTTATCTGGCCGGGGCGGTCGTGGTCACGCCCAATCCGCGCAACCACGCCCTGTTCGCCGACAAGCGCAACCTGGCCCTGTTGTCCGATCCGTCAGCCGCCGCGCGTTGGGGACTATCGCCGGATCAACAGAACAGCCTTACGGCCGTTCCGCCGACCACCCTGGTCACCGCCCAGAACGCCGAAGGGCTGTGGACCAGGCGCAAGGGGCTGTTCTTCAAGCCCGCCGGCGGTCATGGCGGCAAGGCGGTCTATCGCGGCGACAAGCTGACCCAGCGCGTCTGGTCGCAGATCCAGCAGGGCGGCTACATCGCCCAGGGGCTGGCCCCGCCCAGCGAGCGCCGGATCCGGATCGACGGCGAGATTCAGAGCCTGAAGCTCGACGTGCGCCTCTACACCTATCGCGGCGCGCCGCTGCTGCTCGCCGCCCGCGTCTATCAGGGCCAGACGACCAATTTTCGGACCCCCGGCGGGGGCTTCGCGCCGGTCTTCGTCCTCGATGCCTTGGACTAGCGCATCTTGGGACGCGCCGCCGCGACACTCGCCGGGCGGTCGGCTGGCGCCGAAAAGTGCTCGGCGGCGTCGCGCGCCATCCGGCCCACGCACCAGCGCGCATAGGCGGGGGCCGTCAGGAGCCCAAGCAGGCGGCCGGCTTGGCCCTTGGGAAGCGCGTAGCGGATCCAGACTCGCAGCTTCGAACCGTTGGGCGTGGGCGAGCGATCAAGGCCCATCTTGTCGGCTTAAAGGATGAGCAGGCGGGTGGCGCCGGTGGTTCGCCAGGCCTTGGGACGGTGCGGATCGCGTTTGGTCACGACCTCGTCGACCGCCAGAGAAAGGCCGATCTTAGCAATTCATGAAATCGCAAAATCCAACTATTATTCTCTATACGGGATACCAATAGCTAATTCTCAGAAAAATATCGCAACATCAATAATGCTCAGTATTGAATAACAATCTGACGGACTTTATAAGATATTTGTTGGCTTTCATGCAAAATACGAACCTGGCTAGCGCAATCACTTTCCGCCACGCTTGCCTTTAAAGTATTTCACAGCGTCAGCCGTCGTGCCGCCAAGGCACCAACGCCCGTAGAACCTCCCCAATAGCAAGCCGAGCCATCGGCGCGGCCCGGTTGGAAGATCGTAGTCGATCCAAACCGTGAGGCGAGAGCCCAAGGCTGTGGGCGTTATGTCGAACCCCATGCGATAGCCCGATAGAATGACGAGCTGTGAAGCGCCCGCCGTTTCCCACTGTTTTGAATGGGGTCGGTCCCGGGCCGTGACCACCTCGTCGACAAACAAGCGCAATCCCAAAGCCGAGCCGTCCATTCGAATATGGGAGCCCACGACCTGGCCGCGCCCTTCGTCGAAGTCGTACGACATCCGGCCGCCGGCCATCATCATGGACGACTTGGTCATATGGGCGGCCAGACGGGTCTGATCGTCGAGGTGGTCAAACACCTCGTCGGGCGTGGCGGTCAGGTCCACCGTCTGGCTTAATTGGCTGCCCATACGACCCAAGCCTTCTGCGTCCTACTTCTTCTCGCCCGCCATCTTCGCGGCGCAGGTCTTATGCATCTGCTCCATTTCGGCCTTGGTCAGGGCCTTGCCGTTTGGCCAGGTCGGAGCGCCGGTCTTGTCGCGCCCATGATCATGCGGCGCCGTGCGGTCCATGGCCTTGCCCATGACCGACTTGCACATTTCGTGCGTCGGCGCGTCGGCGGCAGCTGGACGGGTCGCGGTCTGTTGCTGCTGGGCAAAAGCCGTTCCCGAGACGGTCAGGACGAGTATCGAGGCGATAGCGAGCGCGCGCATGGCGTTCCTCCGTTGCAAGTGTGTTCCATGATGCGCGCCGCCCCGACCATCGCCTTGATCCGGATCAATGCCCAAATCCCCGCCTTGCCTAGTCTGGACGGAAAATCGGTGGAGCACGGCCGATGCCGTTGAACCTTACAAACCGCGCCCTCGCCTTGGCCGCGCTGTCGTCCGGCCTTGTTCTGTCCTTCTTCGTCCTGCGCGAACACTGGGCTCACGCCCTGGGCCTGGCGCCCTATCTGCTCCTGCTGGCCTGTCCCCTGATGCACCTGTTCCATCACGGTCATGGCGGTCATCGCCACGGCCGCGACGGACCTGCCCAGGCGCCGCCCCCAAAGCCGACGCCTGAGGGCCGCGTGGCATTGGGCGATGAACGGCTTGAGGCGTTTTGAGGGATCGGGCCGCGTCCCGCGTAGACACGTAGGACAAAGTCGCCCTTCAACAGGACCCGCCCCATGACCTATCGCGCTTTCCTCGCCACCGCCGTTCTGTCGGCCTCGATCCTGGCCGGCGGCCAGGCCAGCGCCCACGCCAAGCTGGTGGCCTCCGATCCGGCGGCAAACGCCACGGTCGCCGCGCCCAAGACCATCCGCCTGACCTTCAATGAAAAGCTCGCCCCGGCCTTCTCGAGCTTCGAGCTGGCCATGGCCGACGGCATGAAGGCGCCGGTCAAGACCAGCGTCTCGGCCGATCGCAAGACCATCACCGGCGCGCCCAAGGGCCGGCTGATGGCGGGCGCCTACAAGCTCACCTGGCACGCGGCTGCGGCCGACGACGGCCACCGCATGGACGGGACCTTGACCTTCACGGTGAAATAGACGGTGGAGACCGCGGTCGTCCTTGTTCGCTGGGTGCAATATGTGACGAGCTTCGCCCTGGCGGGCGGCGCGCTCTTCGCGCTCTACGCTCTGCCGGCCGCCGGCCCGTCCAGCGCCGCGGCGCTAGGTTGGCCGCGCCGGCTCCTGGCGGGCTGCGCCGCCCTGCTGGTCCTGGCCAGCCTTCTGGGTCTCGTGCTGCAAACCGCCGTGGTCGCCGGGTCGCTTACCGCGGCGCTGGATCCCTCGACCTTGGCCTCGGTGGTCAGCGAGATGGCGATGGGCGCGGCCTCGCTCGCGCGGGCCATGGCCGCGGTCGTGGCGCTGGCTGTGCTTATGCTCGCGCGGCCCGGCCGGGCCGCCTGGATCGCCGCGTCAGCGCTCGGCGCCGTCGCAGCGGCGAGCATGGCCTGGATGGGCCATGGCGCGGCCACCGAGGGTCCGGGCGGGGGCCTGCACCTGGCGGCCGACATCGCCCACCTGGCGGCGGCCGCCGTGTGGGTCGGCGCCCTGGTGTTCTTTCTGGGGCTGGCCGGGGTCAGTCGGCGTGACGCGCGACAGGCGCCGACCTTCCATGCCGCCCTGGCGGGTTTCTCGGGCATCGGCTCGGGCGTCGTCGCCGTGCTGGTCGCCAGCGGCCTGATCAACAGCTGGTTCCTCGTCGGGCCCATGGGCGTTGCGGCCCTGGTCCGCACGCCCTACGGGCTTCTTCTGCTTCTCAAGCTCGTTCTCTTCGGCGCCATGGTCGTGCTGGCCGCCGCCAACCGGTTTCGCCTGACCCCGGCCCTGCGCGAAGCCCTGGTCGAGCCGGCGCCGCCCAGCACGGCGGTCAAGGCGCTGCGCCGCAGTCTCGTGCTGGAACTGAGCGCGGCGATGGCGCTCGTCGCCGTGGTCGCCTGGCTAGGGCGTCTCGCGCCGATCAGCGCGCAATAGCCGCAACGTTCAGAGCACCGGTTCGTGCGCCGGCTCGGGCGTGGGGCGCCGCGCGAAGGGATCGCGCGCCCGCAACCAGTTACGCGCAGGCCGTTCGACAAGATGGTAGGCGACCATCGCGGCCAGCTGACAGGCCACGAACGCTCCTGCCCAGGCCAAGGCGATCCCGGCGCCGGACAGGTCTGGCGCCAGCCTTTCCAGAGCGTGGAAATAGACGATGTCGGCCGGAAGGTGGACCATGTAGAGGCTGTAGGAGACCTCGCCGAGATAGACGAGCGCCGGCGCCGACATCGCGCCTGGCTTCGCGGCCTTGGACGTCTCGGCCAGGCAGAAGATCAGCATAGCCAGACCCGGCCAGATATAGAGATCGCTCAGTCGCAGGTTGGCGGCGATCGCCACCCAGACCGTCGCGGCGAGCGCGCCGAATCCGGCCATGCCGGCCGGCAGGCTCAGGCTCGATCCCAAGCGATGCAGGGCCGCGCCCATCAGGAAGGCCGGGATGATCCGCAAGGCGCCGATCTGGGCGCTCATGTCGGTGAACAGCACCCCGCGCCCCTGGGCCGTCAGGAACATGGCGACGAACAGGGCGAGCACGGCGAGGACGAAGAGGCGTGGCCAACGCCTCAGCGACACCGAGGCGATGGCCGCGACCGGAAAGCCGAGGTAGGCGAACCACTCAGCCGAGATCGACCAGGAGGGGAAGTTCCATTGCACGGTGGGCGTCGTGCCCCAGGCATGCACTAGCAACAGGTGCTGGGGGAGCATGCGCGGGTCGAACGCCTGGGGATCGAAGCGGACGCCCAGCTTCAAGGCCGCGAGCCAGATGGCGATCGTCGCGGCCAGGGTGACCAGATGGACGGGATAGACCCGCGCCAGGCGCGCCCAAAGGAAGGAGCCGTAGTTGAACCGTCGCTCGGCCCAGGCCCGCGTATAGACGTGGCTGAGGATGAAACCCGACAGGATGAAGAAGAGGTCGACGCCGAGGTAGCCCTTGGCGGCCAGGCCAAAGCGCTCGAGACCAAGGTCCAGGTGGTTGCGGAAATGATAGACGAGCACCCACAGCGCCGCGCAGATGCGCAACGACGTGAGCGGACGGATGTCCGACGGATACATGGCCCCTCCCCCGAGGCAATGGTTGGAGCCGGCGAGCGCCGGCCCGATGGGCGCTAGAGCGCGGTCAGGCCGACGATGGTCTGGCCCCGCAGCTTGAAGCGCACCTTGGTCCCGACGCTCAGGCCCTTCAGGAGGGTCGGATCAGCGACCTTGAAGGCCATGGTCATCGGCGGCCACTTCAGCGCCGGGATCGCTTCATGGGCCAGAGTGATCTTGGCGGCCTTGGCGTCGATGGCGCGCACGACGCCGACCGCCTCGACCGGCGCGCTCGCCTCAACCGCATGCGCCGCAGGGTCCATAGCGCTCATCTGGGCGGCCGCCGGCTGGGCCAGCAGGGTCAGGGCGCTCGCAAGAGCGATGGACAGCATCTTCATGGAAGCCTCGCTAGGATCGATGGTCAAAACCAGGCCCTCAGGCCGAGCACGAAACTGGTCTCGGTGACCTCGTCGCCGCGCAGCCGGGCGAAGTCCGCGGCGCGCCCGAACCGCTTGGATAGGGCGACGCCGACATATGGCGCGAATTGGCGCCGAACCTCATAGCGAAGGCGCAATCCGAGCTCGCCGCTCGAGAGCCCCGAACCGATCGCCGCTTCGGGGATGTCTTGGGCGGCGAAGTTGAGTTCGGTGCGCGGCTGCAGGATCAGGCGCTGGGTGAGGCGCCAGTCGATCGCCCCTTCGGCGCGCGCGAGGACATCGCCCTTGCTGGAAACGAACACCGCTCCGCCCGCCTCGATCCAGTAGGGCAACAGGGTTTCGAACCCGACGGCGGCATAGGTGCGCGACTTGGGCTCGACATCCTGGCGCAAGCCCACCTGCAAGTCGGTATAGAGCGCCACGGGCCTGGAATAGAGCGCCTGCACCTCGCTGGCCTGAACGCCGTGACGGCCGCCCTCGCCCTCGGATTTGATCACCAGGCGATTGAGGTCGCCGCCGAACCAAGCCTCGCCGTCCCAGTGATAGCCGTTGCCCCCGGCCTGGGCGCGGTATTCCAGGAGGTTGGCCATCACCTGCGAGACCTGGGCGCCGCCATGCTCCTGCCGGAGCACGGCGCGAGCCCGGTCCATGGCGGCCGGATCGAAGACCCTGTCGGCCAGATGGTCGGTGGGCGGCGCCGGCGGAGCTGTTTCGTGATCGGGCAAGGGCGGCGGTCCCATCGCTTCGGCCGGGCGTTCCGATTGACCGGAGACAGCCAGGCCGGGCATGGCGCCCATGTCGTGGCCGGCGTGGGGGTCGGTCGCCGGCGCGACCTGCGTCTGAGGCATGGCCATGGCCGGCATGGCGCCCATGTCGTGTCCGGCATGGGGGTCGGCGGCTGGAGGCGGGGCCGCCGGCGCAGGCTTGGAACTGGGCGCGGCTGGCGCGCCGGCGTGGCCGGCGTGCTGGGCCAGGGCCGGCGCGGCCCACAGGACCGGCAAGAGGGCGATCAGCGAGGCCTTCATCGCGCGCCCTCCGCGGGGGTGTCGCGCACGCTGAAGACCTGAAACATCCCCGCGTGCATGTGATAGAGCATGTGGCAGTGGAAGGCCCAGTCGCCGGTCTCGGCGGTGAAGTCGAAGCTGACGCGGCCGCCGGGCAGGACGATGACGGTGTGCTTGCGCGGCATGTGGCCCGCCGGTCCGAAGGCCAGTTCGAAGAAGTGGCCGTGCAGGTGGATGGGGTGGGCCATCATGGTGTCGTTGACCAGGGTGACCCGGACCCGCTCGCCGTGGCGGAAGGCGTAGGGCGGCGGCCTATCGCTGAACTTGCGCCCGTCAAACCCCCACATGAACCGCTCCATGTTGCCGGTCAGGTGAATCTCGAGGGATCGCTCCGGGGCGCGCGGGTCGGGATTCGGCTCGAGGGCCACCAGGTCGCGATAGACCAAGACCCGGTGGCCGACGCTTTCGAGGCCCTGGCCAGGCTCGCCGGTGCGATCCATCGGCATCGGCGCGATCGACTGCACGCCCGGACCGAGCCTGACCTGAGGCGCGTTGTCCGGATTGCGCATGGACATGTCCATGCCGCCCTTGTCCATCTTGCCCATCACGTCGCTTCCGCGCTGGCGCGGCGGCGCCATGCCGGGCGCGGGGGTCGCGGCCTTGGCGCCCATGGCCGCGTGATCCATGCCGGACATGTCCGTGGAGCCATGGTCCATGCCCCCCATGTCCATTCCCTCCATATCCATGCCCATGTCGCGCATGGTGGTCAGCGGCCGCTCGCGCGGCGGCGGGACCTCGGCGCTCATGCCCAGCCGCGGCGCCAGGGTGGCGCGGCCCAACCCAGAGCGGTCGACCGACTCCGACACGATCGTGAAGGCCTTGTCTTCGGCGGGCTGGACGATCACGTCATAGGTCTCGGCGTTGCCGATCTGGAACTCGTCGACCTCGACGGGCCGCACGTGCTGGCCGTCGGCGGCGACCACGGTCATGCGCAGCCCCGGGATGCGGACGTTGAAGACCGACTGGGCCGCGGCGTTGATGAACCGCAGGCGCACGCGCTCGCCGGGCGCGAACAGCGCCGTCCAGTTGTCCGCGGGGCCATGGCCATTGACCAGGAAGGTGTAGGCCGCGCCGGTGACGTCGGAGATGTCGGTCGGGTCCATCAGCATCTTGGCCCAGTCCAGGCGCTCGGCCAGGGTCTGGTCCTTGCCGGCCAGAAGCCCAGCGAGGGTCTGGCGCTGGTAGTTGAATGCGCCGCTCTGCTGCTTGAGCTTCTTGAAGATCTGGTGCGGGTGCAGGCGGCTGAAGTCCGACAGCACCACGACGTGCTCGCGGTCGAAGGCCACCGGATCAGGACCGACCGGATCGATGATAATGGGCCCATAGTGGCCCATCTGCTCCTGCAGGCCCGAATGGCTGTGGTACCAATAGGTGCCCGCCTGGCGGACCTGGAATTCGTAGGTGAAGGTCTCGCCGGGCTTGACGCCCGGGAAGCTGACGCCGGGCACGCCGTCCATCTGGAAGGGCACGAGCAGGCCGTGCCAGTGGATCGAGGTGTCCTCGTCGAGCGTGTTGGTCACCGACAGGCGGACATGCTGGCCTTCCTTCAGCCGGATCAGCGGGCCAGGAACCGTGCCGTTGATCGTCACGGCGTGGCCGGCCTTGCCGTCGACCGTGATCGGCGTGTGGCCGATGGTCAGCTTGATGTCCTCGCCCGAAAGGGCGGCCGGCGCGCGGCCGGGATCGCCCGCCGCGCGCGCCCAGGACGGCAGCAGGCTCGCCAGGGTGGCGCCGCCGCCGAGGACGGCGAGCGATTGGAGAAAACGACGGCGATCGAAAGCCGCGCTGGATCGAAGCATGACAGCCCTTTGACGATGACGCGCCGGCGGCAGGCCGTGAGGGACGGCCGCGACGCGATCTCTAGGTGGCTACGCGCCAAACCGTCGCCCCCCTCGCCGGCGGGCGAAAAAAGTCAGGGACCGACCAGCCAGTCGGCCAGCCGCTTGCGGGCGCGATAGGCGCGCATCTCGATGGTCTTGACGCTGACGCCCAGGACCGCCGCGGCGTCCTGTTGTGAATAGCCTTCCAGATAGGTGAGGATCAGCGGCTCCTTGAGCTGGTCGGGCAGGCGCGCGATCGCCGCCTCCAGGCGCGACAGTTGTTCGGCGCGCAGACTCGCCGCCTCGGGGCCCGGCGCGGGGTCGGCGGGATCGGGCGCGCCTGGCGCGTCGATCGACCGCTCGCCCAGGATCAGCCGCCGAACCAGCAGGCGACGCCCCCGGTCGCGGCACTTGTTCAGGACGATGGCCCGCATCCAGGCGCCGAACGGCCGGGTCGGATCATAGCGATCCAGCGCCTTCCAGGCGGCCACGAAGCTTTCCTGCACCACCTCGTGGGCGGCTTCGGAGTCGCCGACATGGCGCCGGGCGAAGGCGTGCAAGGCGCCCTTGTGACGCCGCATCAGCGTGCTGAAGGCGCGCTCGTCGCCGCGCGCCGCGCGCCTGGCCAGCGCGCCGTCCTCGTCCTCGCCAAGGCCGGCGGTCACGGCGTCTCGTTCGTGAGCGCCTCGCTGACGCGGCGGTCGAATTTGGCCGCCTGCTCGGGGGTCAGCACCTTACGCATCGCCAGGACGTGCTGGACCGTCTCCAGCTGCAGCGCCCCCATGGCGACATGGAAACGCTCGACCGCGGCCTCGACCTCGGGCCCGTATTCGTGGCGCGCCTGGATGGCGGCGGCCAGTTGGGCGTTGGCCGCGCGCAGCTCGGCCTCCCGGGCGCGGCGACGCACGGCAAAATCCTGTTCGAGCGCCTCGAGCCGGCGATCCTGATCCGGGCTGAGCTTCAGCTCGTGGTGAACCATCTCGTGCAGCGACTGGGCGTGATGCATCGGCAAGAACCGGCCCGAGCCGAGCCAGCCGCCGGCGATCCCGGCCAGCAGCGCCAGGACGACGGTCAGGGCCGCCCCGCGCGAGATCCGGCGCATGTCAGCGCCCGCCGAGCAGGGTCGACGGCGCCAGGTGCGCGTCGACCGAAAACGCCGAGATCTCGGAGGGGGCGCGCGCGGCGGCGTTGGCCGCGAGACTGCCGCCGACCATGCCCAGGCCCAGGGCCGCCACCACCGAGGCCGCGCGCAGCGGCACGAGCGCGTTCGCCGCGCGCCGGCCGTCGCGCCAGCTGTCGATCCTGGCCCACACCTGGCCTTCCAGGCCGGGCAGCTGGGCGTGCGGCTGGCGCCGCAACGCCTCGAAAAGTTCGTCGAGCTGGTCGCTCATCGTCGATCCCCTGACTCTGCACGCCTACATACGCGGCCCGCGGTCCAATCCCTCACCTCAGGCGCGACGCGCCCCCGGGCCGGCCGTGCGTCCGGCGCACGACGCGGAGAAAAACCATATGCTGAAAACGTCCGCACGGATCCACAGGTGTTGGGCCGCTGGCGACGCTCGGGTGCGGGTGAAAGCCACGCACGCCCCGGCCCCGCATGGCGATCGCCCCCCGGGGGGACGCGCCCGCGCCCAGGACGGCCGAGGTTCGGAGCGGCGCGATCGCCGCCGCGGCCTGGCGCCCCGTCGCGCGAGACGAGGGCCAAAACCTGCGCTTCGGAATCTACGTATTCCGACCCGGGACGTAGGACCCTAGTCCTGGACTCGAAGAACAACTTCTTCCCGTCGAAGATCAAACGGCGGCGCATCTACTCATCTCCAAACCTATTCATCTAAGGAGTCAAAGATGATCAAGACGTCCGTCATCGCCGGCTTGGCCGGCATCGCGATGCTCGTTGCAACGCCGGTTCTGGCGCAAGGGATCGGCCACACCTTCTTCATGAAGGGCTCGATCGTCGCGAACGACAGCAACGGCACCGTGATCTGCATCGGCAAGGCGGACGGCGCCGAGGTCGGCCAGACCCTGGAAGTCTACCGCGTCAAGCAGCTGCCGGGGCCCAACAAGGCCCCGCCGTCCTATCGGCGCGACCTCGTCGGGCACGTGAAGATCGACCACGTCTTCGACGACCACTTCGCCCATGTCACGGTCGCCGACGGTACGCCGGCCAAGCACGACATCGTCGAGCTGCGCAAGAACTGAGCGGGCGATCGGTTCGCCAGCGGCGGGATGGCCCACGCCGTCTCGCCGGAGCGACCGGCGGGCGCGCCCCTCCGCTGACCTTGGGCTTTCGTCCAACGAGCGAGGCGACGAGTATCATGACGACCTTCAAGATCGGCGCGTTCGCCGCAGCCGCCGGCGTGCGGCGCGATACGATCCGGTACTACGAGCGCACCGGCCTGCTGCGCGATCCGGGCAGGACCGGCGCCGGCTACCGTGTCTATGAGGACGCCGACCTCCTGCGGCTCCATTTCATCCGGGCCGCGCAGGAGCTCGGCTTCACGCTCGCCGAAACCGCCGACCTGCTCGCGCTTCAAGCCTCCGACACCGCCAAGGCGTCGGCGGTGCTGGAGATCACCCGCGAGAAGATCCGCGACGCCGAACGCCGCATTCAGCGGCTGTCGGATATCCGTGACGTGCTCAGCGCGCTGGCCGACGATTGCCCGATGGACGTGGCGGCCTCGGACTGTCCGATCCTGGCCTTCCTCGCCGAAAGACGGGTCCGGCGGTCGGACGCCCGCGGCGACGCACCGCGGGAGGCGCTCTGACCCGCCCGGGCGCGCGGCGACACGTCAATCCTTGGCCGGCGACCTCGCCGGCTCCACCGCTCGCCCCTGGCGCGCCCGTCCGCGGCGAAGGCCATCGGTGTCGAGCCCATGATCTCCAGGGAGGAACTTGCCATGATCGACATCCGCCACACACTTCGCGCGCCCATCCAGGCGCTTGTGATCGGCGCCGCGGCGCTCGCCCTCACCGCCTGCGGCGACAAGGGCGCTGAGCCCCCGCCGCCCGCGGCCTCGGTCCAGGCCCCGGCCCCGTCGCCCGCCGCGGCCCCGGTCCCCAGCGCCGCCGATCCGGATCCCGGCGTCGGCGGCTCGACGGCGCCTTCGAACAACGCCGCCGGGCAACATGACGCCGATCACGACGCGGCGACGATGGAGCGCCATCATCGTCAGGAGATGGATCACCACGCCATGCGCCAGGGCGGCGCGGCCACGGGGACGACGCCCCAACCCGACGCCGCGCCGATGAGCCCATCGGCTCCGATGAAGGACATGTGAAGACGAGGGCAAGCCCGATGCGCGGCACGACCAGCCGACAGGGATGGAGCTTGGGTCTGGCCGCCGCCTGCCTTCTGCTTTCGACGGCGGCCATCGCCCAGGAAGGCGACGAGCACGCGGCCCACCATCCGGGCGCGCAAGGCGGCGCGATGGCGGACGCCGGCGTCATGGGCGCCGCGCCGAGCCCCGCGGCAGCCGGCATGAGCGGAATGATGGACGAGATGATGGAGGGCGAAGGCGAGCATGGCGCCCGGCGCACGCCCTTCGTCTCACAACTGCTCGCCGCCCCGTCGCTCAGCGCCGAGGGGCGCAACCGGTTGATGGGCGAGGCCCAAGCGCGCGTGGAGCGCGGATTGGCCATGGCCGCCGAGGCCTCCGCCGCCGCGCGGTCCGAAGATCCGGCCGCCCGGGCGAGCGCGGCGCGGCGCCTGCGTGAAGCAAGCGACCTCTTCGCGAGCGGATCGGCCGCGCTCGCCGCCCTCGACCGCGGCGCGTCCCCGCAGCCGGCGGCGATCACCTGGTTTCGGGATCAGATGAGCCTGGGCGCGCCGCCGCACGCGGCGCCGATCCGGTGGCTCGGCGTCTCGCCGCCCCATTTCATGCTGATGTTCGTCCTGGCGATGGTCAGCGCGATGCTGCTGGGCCTGCAGGTCGCGCGCCTGCGGCGGGTCCGCAAGATCGTCGACGCCGGCGGGTCGACGGCCCCCGCGCCCGCCCCGGCGACCGCGACGGCCTCGCCACGCCAGGCGGCGGCCGTTGAGCCGGGCGCTGAAACGCTCACGCCGAGCAACGCCGCGCCGCCCGCCGGGGCGTCGCTGCGCAAGCCCAGGAGCTGGTCTGGCCCGTTGCGGGTGGTCCAGATCGTGCGGGAGACGCCGACGGTTCAGACCTTCCGGCTGGCCGACCCGGCCGCCGATCGGCTGCCCTTCGATTTTCTGCCCGGCCAGTTTCTCCAGGTCGAGGTGGAGCCGGTGGATGGCAAGCCCTCGCGGCGATCCTACACCATCGCCTCCTCGCCGACGCAGCGCGCCTATGTCGAGCTAACGGTCAAGCGCGAGGAGCAGGGCGTCGTGTCGTGCTTTCTGCACGACAAGGTCGCCGTCGGCGACCTGCTGAAGACGACGGGCCCCTTCGGCGCGTTCACCTTCACCGGAACCGACGCCGACAGCATCGTGCTGATCGCCGGCGGGGTCGGCATCACCCCCATGATGTCGGTCCTGCGCTACCTGACCGACACGGCTTGGTCGGGCGAGATCTTCTTCCTGTACGGCGCCCGTTCGACCGACGAATTCGTCTTCCGCGAGGAGCTCGAGCGGCTCGAGCGGCGGTTCTCCAATCTGCACGTGATGGCGGCCATGCGACGCTCGGCCGGCACGGTCTGGCTGGGGCCGCAAGGCCCGCTCACCCGCCAGATGCTGCTCGACGCGGTCCCAGACATCGCCCGCCGCCGCATTCACATGTGCGGGCCGCCGGGCATGATGGCCGCGATGCGCCGGGAGCTGGCCGCTCTGGGCGTCCCGGACGCTCAACTTCACACCGAAGCCTTCGGGCCCGCGTCGCTGCCCGCCGACGCGGCCGAGCTCGAGGTCAAGGCGCCGCCCCCCGCGCCGTCATCCCCGAGCGTCGTCGCGCCCCCCACGCCGGCGGTCGCCGCGGCCACCATCACCTTTTCCGTGGCGGGCGTGTCGGCCCCGCTCCCCGCCGGCCAGACCGTCCTGGAAGCCGCGGAGGGCGCGGGGGTGGAAATCCCCTATGCCTGCCGCTCGGGTGAATGCGGCGTCTGCGTCACCCGGCTGATTTCGGGCGAGGTCACCATGGCGGTGGAGACCGGCCTGGATCCCGCCGACAAGGCCAAGGGCTACATCCTGGCCTGCCAGGCCAAGAGCACGGGCCAGCCGCTCGTGGTGGAGGCCTGATGCGCGAGCGCGGCGACATGGCCGTCGGCCTGCTTGTGGCCTTCCTGCTGCTCTTTCCGCTGGGCTACGTCCTGCACGTCGCGCCGCGCTTTCCCGGCAGCCTGGTCGGCGGCGTCATCGGCGTCGTCGCCGCCGTCCTCATGCTGCTGACCCTGCCCTATGTGGTGGTCAAGCACGTCAAGGCGGCGGAACGGTGGACAGGCCGGTTCGTCAGCAAGCCGACGCTGCTGGCCCTGCATGTGTATGCGGGCGTGCTGGCTCCGATCCTGGGGTTGGTTCATGCCGCCCACAAGTTCGGCAGCCCCGTCGGCCTAACGCTGACCGGCCTTGTGCTGCTGACGGTCCTCAGCGGCTTCGTCGGCCGCTACCTGCTGGCGCAGACGGCGCGGGCCCTGCGCGGCCGCCGCTCCGAGCTGGCGTCCCTGCAAGCGGCGTATCTCCACCTGCCGGCGCCCCCGGCGCCGACGGCGGCGGCCGTTGCGCTTTCCCGCTGGAAGCGGCTGTTCTTCGTCGCCGGCGAACCGCCGGCGCCGCCGCCCGATGGGGCCGAGGCCCTGGCCGCGGCCTTGGCCGACACCGAGTTCGCCATCCGCGCGGAGGGTGCGACCAACCGGCTGTTGTCGCGTTGGCGGTGGCTGCACGCTGTCCTGGGGGCGCTGGTCTACCTGGTGCTGCTTTTGCACATCGCCGCGGCCATCTATTTCGGGCTGCGCTGGCTATGATGCGGGACCGCCTCCTCTACTGGATCTTTGTCGCCGCCGGCCTGGCGCTGCTGGGCGTCGCGGCGATGATGCAGACAAGCGCGCCGCCCGGCGCCGGACCGGTGGCTCAGCTTGTCGCGCCAGGCCCCCTGTCGCCGGCCCACCAAGCCTTCGGCGCGCAGTGCGCCAGTTGCCACACGCCTCTCAAGGGCGTGGAGAGCAAGACCTGCGTCGCCTGCCACGCGAGCACCGATTTCGGAAACAAACAGTCGACCCAGTTCCATGCCCAGGCCAAGGAGTGCACGGCTTGCCACGTCGAGCACGAAGGCGCGCGCGCCATCGTGAAGATGGACCATCAGGCGTTGCTCGATCCGGCGGTGTGGCGAGGGCCGGCTGTTTCGCCACCCAATCCGCACGCCTTGCCGCCCGAAGCCGCGCTCAATTGCGCAAGCTGCCATTCCGTCCGCGATCCGCATCTGGGACTCTTCGGCCAGGACTGCGCCAGCTGCCACGCGACCAGCAGTTGGAAGGTTCCCAACTTCCGGCATCCGTCGGTCAGCTCGACGCAATGCTCGGAGTGCCACACCGCGCCGCCCAGTCATTTCATGGAGCACTTCAGCATGGTCTCCCAGCGCGCCGCCGGCTCCAAGGCGCGCGTCGAACAATGCTACGCCTGTCACACCACCGACAGCTTCAACAACATCCGCCGCCGAGGCTGGTATGATCACCATTGAGTCCGGCTGGCTCAGCGCCTTCTTCAGGCTCGCGGTGATCATCCTCGAGCTGGCGGGCACGCTGACCATCCTCAGCGGCGCGGCGCTGGCGACGATCCTGTTCGCCCTGCGGGCCCGATCGGGCGACCGGGCCAAGGCCTATGGCGCGTTCCGGTCCGCCCTCGGCCGAAGCATCCTTCTTGGCCTCGAATTCCTGGTCGCCGGCGACATCGTCAAGTCGCTCGTCATCAACCCGACCTTGGACGATCTCATCGTCCTGGCCGGTCTGGTCTTCGTGCGCACCTTCCTTAGCATCTCGCTCGGCGTCGAGATCAACGGCCACTGGCCCTGGGAGGACACGCGCATGGCCAGGGCCACGGGCCGCGAACCTTCCTCACCGCGGGTCTGACCAGACCCGCCCACCCGCCGGGAGATTGACATGCTGGGCCTCACCTCAAGGTTTGTGCGCTAAACCTCGGCTAAAAGTACGAACCAAGAACACCTGTTATGCGGCGTAATGTCTGTCGCCCATTGGGTCGTTCAACGGCCTCATGCCGCGGTGCTTCGCCGCATCCGCCCAGAGGTAGTCACCGGTCAGCCCGATATGGGCCCAACTCATCGGCGAAAGATGGGCAAGAAGGTCGTCGGGCGCAACCTGCCCCCTCTCCCGCAGATGCTCGACGGCACGCTGCATATATAATGTGTTCCAAAGCGCGATTGCCGCGATCACCAAGTTCAGTCCAGAGGCGCGATGCTCCTGGTTCTGCAGTGTGCGGTCGGCGATGCGGCCCTGCTTATGGACAAACACCGCCTGGGCCAGAGCGTGGCGGGCCTCGCTTTTGTTGAGCCCTGCCTGACAACGCCGGCGCAGCTCCGGACTTTCCAGCCAGTCGAGGGTGAACAGTGTGCGCTCGATCCGGCCAACCTCGGCCAGGCCCATGTCGAGGCGGTTTTGCCGTTTGAACGCCGACAGCTTCTTGAGCATCACCGAGGGTGCGACGGAACCGGCCTTCAGAGACGCCGCCAGGTGGACGATGTCCTCCCAGTTTTCTTCGATGACATCGACGCGGATCGGCCGTCCGAGCAGGGGTTCGAGGATGCTATGGCGCGGCTTGGCGCCGATGATAGCTACCCTGCGGTCCTGGAGATCGCGCAAGCGAGGCACAAACCGGTAGCCCAGCAGATGGCAGAGCGCGAACACGTGGTCGGTGGCGCCGCCGGTGTCGGTGTAGTGCTCGCCGCCACCGCGGCCGATCAGACCGTCGAGCACATAGGGCGCCTCCGAGGAAGTGGCCGACAGCACCCGGGTATGGAACGAGCCGTGCATGTCCGACAGGTGGGTGTAGATCCGCAAGCCCGGCTCTGGACCGTACTTAGCGTTGACCTCGGCGGCGCCGCCGCGACGCCGGCCGGACCTGAAGAACTGGCCGTCGGATGAAGAGGCCTCGCCATCGCCCCAATGGCGGGCGAACGCCTGAGCGTGGTGGACCTCGATGATCCTGGCCAAGGCGGCCTTATAGTTCTCCTCGCTCAAGTACCAGCTCTGCGTCCAGGCGAGCTGGGCGTAGCTGACTCCCTGGCTGGCGTTGGCCATCCTTTCCAGGCCAAGATTGGTGGCGTCGGCTAGGACCGCGGCCAGGATGCAACTGGGATTGTCGTGGACCTTACCTGAGCGCAGTTCGCGGAACATCGACGAGAAGCCGGTCAGCGCGTCGATCTCCCTGAGCAGCTCCGTGATCCGAACCCGCGGGAGCAGAGCATCGATCGCTCGATCGAGGGTTCTGGCTTCGTCAGGGGTGCTGGCTTTCACCGGCGTGACCGATAGCTCCTCGCCCTTCAACACGACACCGACCAAGTCGCCCTTCGACAGGCGGCGCGCGAAGCTCGCCAGGCGCTGATCTAAAAGACCGGCCCGTTCGGCCAGGTAGGCCCCCATCTCCACGTCGACCGGCAAGGCTTCAGCCTCTGCCGCGACTTCGTCCTTGGGTAGCAGATAGTCGGCAAAGCGCTTGTAGGATCTCGAGCCCTCGATCCAGACATCGCCCGATCTGAGCCGATCGCGCAACGTCGCCATCACGGCCGTCTCGTACAGGCGTCTGTTGATCGAAGGCCCTGACGGTTTGACGAGGGCCTTCCAATGCTTGGAGGCAAACGGCATCGGCGCGTCGTCGGGGATCTCGCGACGGGCTGTCCGGTTGAGCTCTCGCAGAAGTTCGACAGCCTTCAGCAGAGAGGCCCCGCCCGTGCCGGCGCGCAAGCGTATGTGCTCTAGAAAGGTCGGGGCGAACCGGCGCAGCGCGCCGTAGCGATCGGCGGCGCTGACCAACGGATCCTCGACCGCGAGCGCCGCCAGGGCCTCGATCTTCGGCCGGGCCTGGATCACCTTCCACCATCCAACCTGGGCATCGAGCGCGTCGAGCACGTCGCCGCCGTCGGCGCGGGCATGTTCCACCGCGCCGATCACGCCACTAAACAGGCGCATGAGCTGACTGACTTCGCGACTGCTGGCCTGGTATTTGCGCTCGCGGCCGCGACGTCCCTTGGCGAACAGCGATCCCACCATCTTGTCGAACATGTCGACGGCGGCGTCACTCAGGCGGCTTTCGAGAAAGATCAACTGGGCGACGACGGTAGCCCGTCGGCGGCTGACGCTGTAGCCGCTCAGCAAGAAGGCTGGCGCGACCGCCCCTTCACGAACGTACTGCTCGAAGCGCCGCTCATGGATGGTTTCGGTGATTGACGGATTGATGCCGATGGCTCGGACATAGGCCAAGCGCTCAGTTATCCCTGACATCGAGGCGGCGCTAGGTGACTCTGGAACGTCGCGTAACCAGGCCAAGGTCGACTTCCTCAGGTGTGGGCTGTTGACCAGCATTTGGTCAACGACCTCCAACTGTGAGATCGATAGCGGAGCCAACAGGTCCTCGGCCGCCTTGCGCCTAGCCTGCGAGCGACCGGCCAAGCCAACGCGCTCCAAAGTATCGGGGGCCGGCAGGATGATCCGACGCTGGCGCAGTTCGCTTATCAGGGCTTCAACTATCGGTCCGCCCTTGTCAGTCTCGGCGGCCGCGGCGGCGGCGACTGACACCATCTGGCGAATATCGCCCCGTACAAATGCGCGAAGGCCCAGTCGCTCGTAAAGCTGACCGGTGTGATCAAGGCGGGTCTGGGGGCGCTTGGAATAGTCGTCCAAAGCCGAGACCGGCACATGGAGCTGGTCGGCCAAAAAACGACGGAGCACGAGCGGGGCCGCCTCTCCAACTCGCCACCCGAAACCAGGGTGACGGAGCAGAGCCATCTGCATCGCGACGCCCAACTTGTTGGCGGCTCCTTTGCGGGCGTCGATCCATCGAAGGTCTTCAAGTGACAACGTGTAGAAGCGCGCTACCTCGCGGTCGGTGACCGGAGGCTCGAACAGCCTTCGCCGTTCATCAGCCGTGAGCAAGCTTCGCCGCGCCATGGGATCGTCCCCGCCGCTTTCGCGCTGGCTCATAATTCACGAAATACGAGACGCTGGCCAGCCTCAACGATTTCAGACGCTTGCGCGTCTCGAATTATAGTCTCAAAATTGAGTGATGATTTACGGCTATGCACGGGTCTCCACCGACGGTCAGAGCGTCGCCGCACAGGTGGCGGAACTGACAGCGGCTGGATGCGAGAAGGTGTTCAGCGAAACCGCGTCCGGAGCGAAGACCGACCGCACCCAGCTCAAGCGCGCCATCGCCTCATTGGCCGCCGGCGACGTCCTGATGGTCACTCGGCTCGATCGCCTGGCCCGATCGACGCGCGATCTTCTCAACGTGCTCGCCGCGTTGACTGAACAGGGCGCACAGTTCCGATCCATCCGCGACACCTGGGCCGACACCACCACGCCACACGGGCGGTTGATGCTTACCGTCCTGGGCGGCCTGGCCGAGTTCGAGCGTGAACTGATCCGGTCACGCACCAGCGAGGGCCGTGAGCGAGCCAAGGCACGCGGGGTCAAGCTTGGGCGCCGCCACAGTCTGACCGCTGCCCAGCGGACCTTCGTCGCCCAGCAGCGCGCCAACGGAGAAAGCGTGCGCCACCTAGCCCGCGTCCTGGGCGTCAGCAAGGCGACGATCGGCCGGATACCAGCAGCCGAAATTGATGCCGCAAAGCTATAGGCTATTTGCTCAGCTTGCGGCTAACGCGGGCATGGTGAGCCTCAAACCGCTCGATCAGAGCATCGAGGAAGGCCTCGGCATCGGCGCCGACAAGTGCGTTGCCGGCGCGACATTCGCGTTGCTGCTGCTCCAGGAGCAGGCCGAGCGCCTGTTGCGCAGCAGTGAGTGGTTTGGTCGTGAGAGGATCGCGGTGCTGCGGCATAGCTTCTCCTGTCGCCGGTCCTCTCGACACCCTAGCCGTTAACACCGAAGGAGGCGCAAGGTGATCGGCTCCGTGTTGACTCCACTATTTCACTAGAAATATAGTTATGTGAATGTCGCTACTCTCTGAAGACGCCGTTGCCGGCGGCCTGGCCGCCTTGGGGAGCCCCGTGCGGCTTCGACTGTTCCGCGTGCTGGTGCGAGCCGGCGCGGCGGGGGCCAACGTCACCGATCTGGTTCGGCTTATGGAAGCCCCGGCCTCGACCCTGTCGCACCACTTGACCGCGTTGTCGCGGGCCGGCCTGGTCCGGCAAGAGCGTCGCGGCCGCGAGGTGATCTGCACCGCCAACTATGAGCTCGTGGGGGCCCTGGCGGCCTATCTGACCGAGAGCTGCTGCGCTGGCCTCGAGCTGGACTGCGCCGCGCCGAGCGCCGCCTGACCCTTTTTTGAATCAAAACCACGACTCCACTAGGAGTCTCGTTGCTTGGAGCCGCCGTGTCTGATTTCCCTGCCTTGGCCGCAGAGTTCGCCGATCACCCGACCCTTGAAAAGCTCGAGCCGCCCAAGATCTCGACCCATCCGCCGCGGATCCTGCTGCTCTACGGCTCGCTGCGGGAGCGGTCGTTCAGTCGCCTGCTGACCTATGAGGCCCAGAGGATCCTCGACCGTATGGGCGCCGAAACCCGCGTCTTCGATCCGGCCGGCCTGCCGTTGCCCGACGCCACGACGGCCGACCACCCCAAGGTCCAGGAGCTGCGCGAGCTTTCGCTGTGGTCGGAGGGCCAGGTATGGTGCAGTCCTGAGCGCCATGGCGCGATCACCGGCATCATGAAGGCGCAGATCGACTGGATCCCACTGGAGATCGGCAGTGTGCGGCCAACTCAAGGACGCACCCTGGCGGTCATGCAGGTCAGCGGCGGCTCGCAGTCGTTCAACGCCGTCAACACTATGCGCCTACTCGGCCGGTGGATGCGGATGATCACCATCCCCAACCAGTCGTCAGTCGCCATGGCTTACAAGGAGTTCGACGAGCACGATCGAATGAAGCCGTCGGGCTACTACGACCGCGTCGTCGACGTGATGGAAGAGCTCTACAAGTTCACCCTTCTGACGCGCGATCGCGCCGACTACCTGGTCGACCGCTACAGCGAGCGCAAAGCCTCTGGTCGGATCCCCGAACATGTCGTCCTGGGCGAGGCGGCAATGGCGCACGAGCGCGCGCCGCAAACGGCCTGATCTCATCGAAGCCCGCGGCCCGCTGGTCGCGGGTTTTCTTGTCTTCAGTTCGTCTTATTTTTCGAGTAAGGTCGAAATATGGAATCGAAAGTTGCCGCTGCAGCCTTGAGCGCCCTTGGACATGAGGGCCGTCTGGGTATCTTTCGCCTGTTGGTGCAGATGGGCGCCGAGGGAATGCCCGCCGGCGAGATCGCCAAGGCCACCGGGATCTTGCCTAACACCCTGTCAGCGAACCTCAACATCCTCAGCCACGCCGACCTGATCACCTCGCGCCGCGAGGGGCGATCGATCATCTACTCGGCCAACTACGCGGCCATGAGCACGCTGCTGGGCTTCCTCATGGAGGACTGTTGCGGCGGCAATCCCCAGATCTGCGCACCGTTGAGCGAGATCGTCGCCAAGGCCGCCGAGTGCGATGGAACCTGCCTTACCGAACTGGAGACGGCATGATCGACACGGCTTTCCGACCGCTGAACGTTCTCTTTCTCTGCACGCACAACTCGGCCCGCTCGGTCATCGCCGAGTCGATCATGAACCGGGTCGGCGCTGGCCGCTTCAAGGCCTATTCGGCCGGGTCCATGCCCAGCGGCAGGATCAACCCGCACGCCATCAATCTGCTTCAGCATCTCAACTATAAGACCGACGAGCTGCGTTCGAAGGCCTGGGACGAGTTCGCGATCCTGAACAACCCTGACGCCCCGGATCTCGATTTCGTCTTCACCGTCTGCGACAACGCCGCCGGCGAGGCCTGCCCGATCTGGCCGGGTCAGCCGATGACCGCCCATTGGGGCATTCCCGATCCGTCGCTGGCCACAGGGACGGAGGCCGAAATCGCTCTGGCCTTCGCCGAAGCCTATCGCCAGCTCAATAGCCGCATCACGCTCTTCTGCGCCTTGCCGATGGCCTCGCTCGACCGGCTGTCGTTGCAGCGCCGACTGGACGACATCGGCAAGTCCAAGGCGCCCGACGAGTCCGCCGCCTGATCCTGCTTCGACCCTTCATTTGCTTCCTGGTGACCCATGGCTGACGCCGACTTTCCGATCGTGATCTTCCACAACCCCAACTGCGGCACCTCGCGCAACACCGTGGCGATAGTGCGGGCGGCCGGCTACGAGCCCAAGGTCGTGGAGTATCTCGTCGCGGGCTGGACCCATGACCAGTTGCGCGAGCTAGCCGCCGAAGCAGGCCTGACCTTCCGCCAGCTGATGCGCGAGAAGGGCACGCCTGCCGCCGAGCTGGGCCTCCTGGATGACGGCGTCGGGGAGAACCAAATTCTCGACGCCATGGTCGAGCAACCCATCCTTGTAAACCGGCCTATTGTCGTCACGCCGAAGGGCGTGAAGCTCTGCCGGCCGTCTGAAGTTGTCCTGGATCTGCTTGATCGCAAGCCGGCCAGCTTCACCAAAGAAGACGGTGAAGTCGTTTCCCTGACCTAACCACCCGACCGCTCAGGAACAGCAAGATGAAAAAGCTCCTCGGCGTCGCTGCGGCGACGGCTTTGCTGACGTGCGCCTCGGCCGCGCACGCCGCCCGCGACTACGTCTGGGCCGCCGGCTCGTCCACCGTCTTCCCGTTCACCACCCGCGTGGCCGAGAACTTCGCCAAGAAGACCGGCAAGAAGTCGCCCAAGGTCGAGAGCCTGGGCACCGGCGGCGGTTTCAAGATGTTCTGCGGCGGCCTGGGCGAGGGCTTCCCCGACGTCGCCAACGCCTCGCGTCCGATGAAGAAGTCCGAGTTCGAGGCCTGCAAGGCCAAGGGCGTCAAGGACATCGTCGAGATCAAGATCGGGTTCGACGGCATCGTCATCGCCATGGACAAGAAGGCGCCCGACTACAATTTCAAGCTCGAGCACCTCTATCTGGGCTTGGCGCAGAACGCCTTGCGGGGCGGCCAGTTCGTCGCCAACCCCTACAAGAACTGGAAAGAGGTCGGCTCAAACCTCCCCAGCAACCGCATCCTGGTCTACGGCCCGCCGCCGACCTCGGGCACCCGCGACGCCTGGATAGAGCTGGGCGTCGAGGCCGGCGCCAAGAAGTTCCCGACCATCAAGGCTCTGCACGACAAGGACGACAAGGCCTTCAAAGCCAAGGTCGATCCTATGCGCACGGACGGCGGCTGGATCGACGCCGGCGAAAACGACAACGCCATCGTCGGCACCATCACCAAGACCCCCGGGGCGCTGGGCGTCTTCGGCTACTCCTTCCTCGAGGAGAACGGCAACCGCATCAAGGCCGCCGCCGTCAACGGCGTCAAACCGACCGCCCAGACGATCGCCAGCGGCCAGTACCCCGTGTCGCGCTCGCTCTACATCTACGTCAAGAAGGCCAACGTCGGCGTAACGCCCGGCCTGAAGGACTTCCTGGCCGAGTTCGTCTCCGACGCGGCCACGGGGCGCGGCGGCTACTTGCAAGGCCGCGGCCTCATCCTTCTGCCTCCGGCCCAGCACCAAGCGGCCAAAGCTGCTGCCTCCCAGCTGACGCAGATGGCGCCTCCCAAGAGCTGAACCGCAGGGCGCTAACGCGCCCGCAAGTTGGTGCGGCGGACAGTCAATCCTGTCCGCCGTCTTTTCGTCTCCAGTCCAGAGCCTGTCCGTGATCCTTGCCCTGCTGATCTTCATCGCCACCATCACCCTGGTCATCTGGCAGCCCAAGGGTCTCAGCATCGGCTGGAGCGCCAGCATCGGCGCGGCGCTGGCGCTGGTCACCGGCGTCGTGCACCTGGCCGACATACTGACCGTCTGGCACATCGTCTGGAACGCCACCGGCGCGTTCATCGCGGTCATCATCATCAGCCTGCTTCTCGATGAAGCGGGCTTCTTCGAATGGGCCGCGCTGCACGTAGCGCGCTGGGGCGGCGGCAAGGGGCGGCTCCTGTTCGCCTCGATCGTGCTCCTGGGGGCCGCAGTCTCGTCGGTGTTCGCCAATGACGGGGCGGCGCTGATCCTCACCCCCATCGTCATCGCCATGCTCATGGCCCTTGGTTTCAAGGACAAGGCGACCCTGGCCTTCGTTATGGCGGCGGGCTTCATCGCCGATATGGCCAGCCTGCCGCTGGTGGTCTCCAATCTCGTCAACATCGTCTCGGCAGACTTCTTCAAGATCGGCTTTGGGCGCTACGCCCTGGTCATGATCCCCGTAAACTTGGCGGCGATCGCCGCGACCCTGGGGGCGCTGCTGATCTACTTCCGTCGCGACATTCCCAAGACTTACGACGTCGCCCAGCTGAAAACGCCGGCGGCCGCCATCAAGGATCCCGCGACCTTCAAGGCCGGCTGGGTAGTCCTGGCGCTGCTCCTGATCGGGTTCTTCGCTCTCGAGCCGCTAGGCGTGCCTGTCAGCGCCACGGCTGCGGTCGGAGCCCTGGTCTTGTTGGTGATCGCGGGCCGGGGCCACATCATCAGCACGCGCAAGGTCCTGAAGGGCGCTCCCTGGCAGGTCGTCATCTTCTCGCTGGGCATGTACCTGGTGGTCTACGGGCTGCGCAACGCGGGCCTCACCGACCAGCTAGCGGGCCTGCTCAATCACTTCGCCAAAGGCGGTGTCTGGGGCGCGGCCTTCGGCACGGGCGTTCTGACGGCGCTCCTGTCCTCGGTCATGAACAACATGCCCACCGTCCTGGTCGGCGCGCTCTCCATCGAGGCCAGCGGCGCGACCGGCGCGGTCAAGGAGGCGATGATCTACGCCAACGTGATCGGCAGCGACCTGGGCCCCAAGATCACCCCGATCGGCTCGCTGGCCACGTTGTTGTGGCTGCACGTGCTCAGCGCCAAGGGGATCAAGATCTCCTGGGGCTACTATTTCAAAGTCGGGATCATCCTGACCACGCCGATCCTCCTCATCACCCTCGCGGCCCTGGCGCTCAGGCTGACGATCGCCGGGTAAGAGGGGAGCGAGCGCCCCCCGGCGACAGTCGTCGGGGCCGTTCAAAGATGGAGAGGCTGGCGTCGGAGCTTAGGAGCTGAGGCGATGGGCAGAGCGAAGCTTTCGCGTTTGGAGCGAGAGAGTCTCTCGTGGGTCAACCGCCTGCATTCCGGCGCCTTTTCAGTGGAGGACGCCGACGCATTCCGGCGCTGGCGCTCATCGGATCCTGCCAATGAGGCGGCGTTCGTGGAGGCGATACGATTTCGCCGCAGGGTGGGCGAAATGTTGAGAAGTGCGCGGCAGGACTGACCGAAGTTCCAGAATGTCCGGGTCTGCCGGCAGGCCAGCGACCCGCTCCAGGCGCCCCTCTGAAAGCGGAAGATGATTTACACCTGCATATGTGCACATATATACACATGATGCCAACTCAGAGCGTTCATGCCCACAGACGTTAAACTCGAGCGACCCAGGACCTTCGACGCAGGCTTCTTTCGTGCCTTGTGCGAGCCGGTCCGGCTGCAGTTGCTGACCAAGCTGGTGCAGTTGGGGCGAGCGGACGTGGCGACGATCTCCGAGGGCTTCGGACAGGATCGCTCGGTGATCTCCCGCCATCTCCAGATTCTACGTGACACCGGCGTGGTAACGGCCAGCCGGGAGGGGCGGCACGTGTTCTATGAACTCGACGGGCGCGCCCTGGCCGACAAACTGCAGAGCATGTCGGAAGAGGTCAGAGCCCTGTCGCCGCTTTGTTGCCCTGGCCGAGGCTAGAGCCGCAATCCGCTTTGAGAAACATATGCATATGGACGCAAACATGCATATAATGAAGAGTAGTTGTCGGTCCGCCGCGATCCTGATGCCGGCCGCATGGGCGGGCCCGCTGGGGCGCCATCTGCTGCGGCTCAGGTTGACCGCGCCGAATTTCAAGGACGACGACAAGGCGTTGCACCAAGGGGCTTCGAACACGTCTGAACCGGTCGCGAGCTGATCGATGCAGAAGTATGATGTCCTCGTGGTGGGTGGTGGACAAAGCGGCCTTGCCGCCGGCTGGGCGCTGCTCAAGACTGGCTTGAAGTTCGCAATCCTGGAAGGCGGAGCGGCGGTGGCTGGCTCCTGGCCGCGTTACTACGACTCTCTGCGACTCTTCTCACCTGCCGCCTATTCGGCTTTACCTGATCGAGCGTTTCCCGGCGATCCGAAGCGCTACCCGCGCCGGGATGAGGTGTCGGCCTATTTGGCAAACTATGCTGATGCGCTCTCCCTGCCGGTGCTGACTGGCCAGCGGGTGACCTCCGTCGAGCGAACTCCTGAAGGCTTTTGGCTACGGACAACGGCTGGCCGGGAGTACGTCGCGCGATCGGTCGTGATTGCCACAGGCGTTTTTGAGGCCCCGCACATGCCGCGATTGCCGGGACACGAGCGCTTCGGCGGAATGGCGTTGCATGTTGCCGGCTATCGCAATCCAGAGCCGTATCGTGGGCGGCGCGTGGTGGTGGTCGGAGCCGCTAACTCTGCTGTCCAAGTTGCGGTCGAGCTCGCTGCTGAGGCTGACGTGACGCTGGCGGTGAGGAGTCGCGTGCGTTTCATCCCGCAGACCTTGTTGGGACGCGATATCCATTTCTGGTTCAACTTGGCTGGCGTGGATCGTTCGCGGCGCCTGTCGGATCAAGGAACGCCAGTGCTCGACGACGGTCACTACAGCGCCGCACTGAAGCGGGGCGCGCCATTGGCGAAGCCGATGTTCACCAGCTTTACCGAGACAGGTGTGGTTTGGGCTGATGGCGTTGAGGAGCGAATCGATGCGGTGATCTTCGCGACCGGCTACCGACCGAACGTCGGTTTTACGAAGCTTCCCGGCCTTGTGGATGGCGCAGGCACGCTACTTCAGCGTGACGGTAGGGCGATTGGGCAGCCCGGAATTTATTTCGTCGGACAACCAGGTCTGCGCAGCTTCAGTTCAGGCGTGCTGCGTGGGGTAGGGCGCGACGCCGCTGCTGTTGCAGCACAGATCCGGAGAGTGATGACCTAGAGCACCGGCATGAGACTGTTCGCGCCTAGGTTCTGGCTTCGTACTGCTAAGCGTACATTGGCGCACAAACCTCGAGGTAAGCCCTACATCAGGCGGCTTACCACCTAGTTCTGGGTTTGTGCTTTCAAGCGAGGTTTAGCGAACAAACCTTGAGGTGCCCCCTGCTGCAACGACGAGACCTGCTCACGGGAGCCGCCCTGTTGGCGGCCGGCGCCGCCCAGCCCGCCGCGGCGGCCGCCCAGGCCCACGACATGAAGGGCATGGACGCCATGCCCGGCATGGCGATGTCGATGAGCGACTGCATCGATCACTGCCTGGCTTCCCATCGCCGGTGCCTTGAGACCGCCGCCTACGCCCTCGGTCAAGGCGGCGCGCTCGCCGCCCCCGACCTGATCGCCATGCTCACCGACTGCGCCGAGCTGTGCCAGGCGACCGCCAACTCCATGCTCCGCGGCTCGGCCCTGCACCCGGTGCTCTGCCGCGCCTGCGCCGAAGCCTGCGACCTGTGCGCGGCGGCCTGTTCGAAACCCCGCGCCGACGCCCCGATGGCCCAGTGCGCCGAGACGTGCAGGGTGTGCGCCGCGGGCTGCCGACAGATGTCGCGCTGACCGCGCCTTCGGACCTTACGTATACGCGCGGCCGCCAATTGCGGGCATTGCAAGCGTCACGCCGTTCGAGATGCAGACGACGCCATCGGACGCGAACGTCATAAGTTGGAGATCAGAAATGATGCGCAAGATCGCAGTCGTGGCCGGCGCTGTCGGCCTTCTGGCCATGGGGACCGCCGCATTCGCCGACGGCCCCGCGCCCAAGGCCCAGACCCAGCCCGCGCCGGCCGCCTCCGCCCAGACCCCGCCGGACCACGCCCACATGCAGGGCATGGACCATGGCGGCCAGCAGATGCACGACCAGATGATGAAGGACCATCAACAGGGGATGGCGAACATGCCGGCCACGCCGCCCAAGGATCCCGCCGCCAAGAAGCCCATGAAGGGCTGCTGCATGGACAAGCCGATGGCCCCGAAAGGCAAACCCATGGCTCCCAAGGACGCCAAGGATCCCGCCATGCCCATGAAGGACATGTAACGCCCGCTCAAGCCGCGACGCGCCGAAGAACCTGCCGGGCGAGCACGCCCGGCAGGTTCTTTCACGTCCGGGCGCCGCCAGGCGATGTGACATCTACGGATATCCTCGGCCGCGCCCGCCACTAGGCTCGTCGTCACCAGCAGGGAGCCAAGCGATGTTCCACAAGGCCATCGAGACGATGCGCGCCGCGCCCTTGTTCAAGGCGCGCTACGACAACTTCATCGGCGGCGCCTGGTCGGCCCCGACCACGGGCGAGTACTTCGCCGACCACAGCCCGATCAATGGCGACCGGATCGCCGAGTTCGCCCTGTCGGGTCCGGCCGACGTGGAACTGGCGCTCGACGCCGCCCATCGCGCCAAGGCCGGCTGGGCGCGGTTGTCGCCGGCCGAGCGGTCCCGGCTGCTGAGCCGGGTCGCCGATCGCCTGGAGCAGAACCTCGACCTGCTGGCGCTCGCCGAGACGCTCGACAACGGCAAGCCGATCCGCGAGACGCGCGGCGCCGACGTGCCGCTCGCGGTCGATCACTTCCGCTATTTCGCTGGATGCATCCGGGCCGAGGAAGGCGCGATCTCGACGATCGACGCCGACACCATCGCCTACCATTTCCGCGAGCCGCTTGGCGTGGTCGGCCAGATCATTCCCTGGAACTTCCCCCTGCTGATGGCGGCCTGGAAGATCGCGCCCGCGCTGGCCGCCGGCAACTGCACGGTCATCAAGCCAGCGTCCCAGACGCCCCTGACGCTGATGATGCTCGCCGAACTCACCGCCGACATCCTGCCGCCGGGCGTGCTCAACGTCGTGACCGGGCCCGGCCGAACCGTCGGCCAGGCGATCGCCGCCAACCCGCGGATCGCCAAGGTCTCGTTCACCGGCGAGACGGTCACGGGCAAGGCGATCATGCACGCCGCGGCCGATCACCTGATCCCGCAGACGATGGAGCTCGGGGGCAAGTCGCCCAACATCTTCATGGCCGACGTCCTTGATGAGGAGGACGCCTTCTTCGACAAGGCGCTGGAAGGGTTCACGCTCTTCGCCTTCAACAAGGGCGAGGTCTGCACCTGTCCCTCGCGCGCCCTGATCCATGAATCGATCTTCGACCGGTTCATGGAGCGGGCCGTGGCCCGCGTGGCGGCGATCCGTCAGGGCGACCCGCTCGACCCCGCGACCCAGCTGGGCGCCCAGGCGTCCGAAGACCAGCTGCGCAAGATCCTCGGCTATATCGAGATCGGCAAGAACGAGGGCGCGCAATGCCTGATCGGCGGCGCGCGGGCGCTGCCCGGAGGCGAACTCGACGGGGGCTATTTCGTGCAGCCGACCGTCTTCGTCGGCGACAACAGCATGCGGATCTTCCAGGAGGAGATCTTCGGCCCAGTGTTGTCGGTGACGACCTTCAAGACCCTCGACGAGGCGATCGCGATCGCCAACGACACCCCCTATGGTCTGGGCGCCGGCGTCTGGAGCCGCAGCGGCAACACCGCCTATCGCCTCGGCCGCGCCATCGAGGCCGGACGGGTCTGGACCAACTGCTATCACCAGTATCCGGCCCACGCCGCCTTCGGCGGCTACAAGGCCTCGGGGTTCGGACGCGAGACCCACAAGGCGATGCTCGATCACTACCAGCAGACCAAGAACCTGCTCGTCTCCTACGACGAGCACGGCCTTGGTCTCTTCTGATCCCTCGCAAAGGAGCACAGCCATGGCCAAGACCATGAAGGCGGCTGTCGTCCGCCAATTCGGCGCGCCGCTGGTGATCGAGGAAGCGCCGATCCCCACGGTCGGTCCCGGACAGATCCTGGTGAAGATCGCCGCCACCGGCGTCTGTCACACCGACCTGCACGCCGCCGAGGGCGATTGGCCGGTGAAGCCGAACCCGCCCTTCATTCCTGGCCATGAAGGCGTCGGTCACGTCGCCGCTGTCGGGTCGGGCGTCACCCACGTCAAGGAGGGCGACCGGGTCGGCGTGCCGTGGCTCTACACCGCCTGCGGCCATTGCGTGCATTGCCTGGGGGGATGGGAGACCCTGTGCGAGAGCCAGCAGAACACCGGCTATTCGGTCAACGGCAGCTTCGCCGAATACGTCCTCGCCGACCCCAACTATGTCGGCCACCTGCCGGACAATGTCGGCTTTATCGACATCGCGCCGATCCTGTGCGCGGGCGTTACCGTCTACAAGGGACTGAAGGCGACCGAGGCCAAGCCGGGCGAGTGGGTCGTGGTCTCCGGCATCGGCGGCCTGGGTCACATGGCCGTGCAGTACGCCAAGGCGATGGGGCTCAACGTGGCGGCGGTCGACATCGACGACCGCAAGCTCGATCTGGCGACACGCCTTGGCGCGGCCGTGACCGTCAACGCCCGAGAGCAGGATCCCGCCGCCGCGATCAAGGCGGCGATCGGCGGCGCGCAGGGCGTCCTCGTCACCGCCGTCTCGCCCAAGGCCTTCCAGCAGGCGCTCGGCATGGTCCGGCGCGGCGGCACGGTGGCCCTCAATGGCCTGCCGCCCGGCGATTTTCCGCTGTCGATCTTCGACACCGTGCTCAACGGCGTCACCGTCCGCGGCTCGATCGTCGGCACCCGGCTCGACCTGATGGAGGCGCTGGCCTTCGCCGGCGAGGGCAAGGTTCACGCGACTGTCCACACCGAACCGCTCGAGAAGATCAACGACGTCTTCGCGCGCATGCACCACGGCGACATCGAGGGCCGCATCGTCCTCGACCTCGCCTAATCCCCCCCGCGACGAACCGCGAGCAAACCATGTTCGACAGTCCTACCTTGCCGGCCACACGGCGCCGCTTCGTCCAGGGCCTGGCGGTCAGCGGGGCGGTGGCCGGAGTTTCGCCGGCGCTGCTGGCGGGCCCCGCCGCCGCCGCGACCGCCGAATTGCGCGGGACCGAATTCGATCTCGAGATCGCCGAACTGCCGGTCAACTTCACCGGCAAGCGTCGGATCGCCACGGCGGTGAACGGCGCCGTGCCCGCCCCCGTGCTGCGATTGCGCGAGGGCGACACCGTCACCCTGCGCGTCCGCAACCGCCTCAAGGAGATGTCCAGCATCCACTGGCACGGGGTCATCCTGCCCGCCGAGATGGACGGCGTGCCGGGCATCAGCTTTCCCGGGATCGCGCCCGGCGAGACCTTCACCTATCGCTTCGAGCTGCGTCAGGCGGGCACCTACTGGTATCACGCGCACACCTTGGCCGAGCAAACCGGGCTTTATGGCGCGATCATCGTCGAGCCGCGCGCGCCGACCGGACCTGCGCCCGATCGGGACTACGCCATCCTGCTGAGCGACTGGTCGGACGAACCGCCGCTGCAGATCTTCACGAACCTCAAGAAGCTGAGCAGCTACTACAATTTCGCGCAGCCGACCGCCGGAGACTTCCTCGATGATGTGAGCCGCCTGGGGGCGGGCCAGGCCCTGACGCGGCGGCGGATGTGGAACCGGTCGCGGATGAACCCGACGGACTACAGCGACGTCTCGGCCGCCACCTACACCTACCTGATGAACGGAACGCCGCCGGCCGGGAATTGGACGGGCATAGCCGCCGCCGGCGAGCGGGTTCGCCTGCGGTTCGTGGGCGCGGCGACGGCGACCTTCTTCGACGTGCGCATTCCCGGCGTCGCGATGACCGTCGTCTCGACCGACGGCCAGCCGGTGGAGCCGGTGACGGTCGAGGAGTTCCGGATCGGGCCGGGCGAGACCTACGACGTCGAGTTCACCATGGGCGACGGCGCCCGCACGATCTTCGCCCAATCGATCGACCGGACCGGCTTCGCCCGCGGCGTCATCGCCCCAGCGCCCGGCATGACGGCGCCGACGCCGGCGCTCGATGCGCGGACCTGGCTCGATCCGGTCGACATGATGGGCGCCATGGCCGCCATGGGCGGCGAACACGCCGGCCACGGCATGGCGGACACGCCCCCGAAGGCGCGTCACGCGCGCACCGAGTACGGCGCCAACACCGACATGCGCGTCGACTATCCGCGCACCAATCTCGACGATCCCGGCGCGGGCCTGCGCGAGCGGTCCTGGCGGGTGCTGACCCTGGCCGACCTTCGCACGCCCGGCGGCGATCCGGATCCTCGCGAGCCGGAGCGTGAGATCGAGTTGCACCTCACCGGCAACATGGAGCGCTTCATCTGGACGCTGGACGGGATCAAGCTGAACGATTCCCGTCCGCTCCACTTCAAGCCGAACGCGCGGCTGCGCATCGTTCTCGTCAACGACACGATGATGGCCCACCCGATGCACCTCCACGGCATGTGGAGCGATGTCGAAGGCCCGGACGGCGCGTTCCAGGTCCGCAAGCATACCGTGGTGGTCCAGCCCGCCCAGCGGATCAGCTTTCGCGTCACCGCCGACGCCATGGGGCGATGGGCCTTCCACTGTCATCTGCTCTACCACATGGCGGCCGGCATGTTCCGGGAGGTGGTCGTCGCATGACCCGTCTGGCCCTCTCGCGAGCGTCTCTGCTCGCCTTGGCTCTGAGCGTTTCGGCCGTGGCCGCGCCCGCAATCGCCCAGGACGCCCCCCATCAGCACGCCGCGCCACCGCCGCCGAGCCCGGCCCCAACGGCCTCCCCCGCGGCGCCTGCGGATCACGCGGGCATGGATATGTCCGGCATGGATATGTCCGGCGCGGGGACGCCCGCCGGCGGCATGACCATGGACATGGGACGGATGCAGGGCGGCAAGGCTCCGCCGGACGCCCGCAACTCCGACGACTATGCGGACGGCTATCGCAATTCGACGCTGCCGGGCTACGAGATGGCCGACAAGCTGTCGATCCCCAAGGTTCTCGTTGACGAACTGGAGTTCGCCAGCGGCAACGAGGGGCAGGGCGTCGGCTGGACCGTCCTCGTCACCCAGGGCCAGGACGACAGCAAGCTCTGGCTGCGCAGCCAGGGCCTCAAGAACTCCAAGGATCGCCTCGATCCGGAGAGCAGCGTCGAGGCGCTGTGGTGGCGCAGCAAGAGCCCGTTCTGGGGCACGTTGCTGGGCGTTCGTCAGGATCTCGGCAAGGGGGCGACCACTTGGCTCGCCGCCGGCGTCGAGGGCCTGGCGCCCTACTGGTTCGATGTCCAGCTGACCGGCTACGTCGGCGACGACGGCCGCCTCGGCGCCCGCGCCAAGGGCGCCTACGAGGTCCGCTTCACCAATCGCCTCATCCTGACCCCGCAGGTCGAAACCAACCTCTATTCCAAGCGCTCGACCGACCGTGAGCTCGGCGGCGGCTTCAGCAACGTCGAGCTGAGCGCTCGGCTGCGCTACGAGGTCTCGCGGAAATTCGCGCCCTATGTCGGCTTCGTCTGGGAGCGGGCGCTGGACGACACCGCCGACTTCCGACGTGCCGATCGCCAGCGCCCGGCCGAGCATCGGGTGGTTGTCGGCTTGCGATCATGGTGGTGAGGCGCTGCGCGGCGCCTTGGCGACCGGAAGACGGCCTGACGTGTTCTGCGGCGGACGATAGCCCTGGCCGGAGCCAGACGGCTGCGTCGATCCTGTTGCTTCTCGCGGTCGCGGCGGCGTCTGCGGGCCAGACCGCCGTCCTCGCCTTTCTCCCGACCCTCGTCGACGGAGGCCAGGCCGACTTGGCGCTGCGCATCCACGATGTCCATGTCGCGAGTTTGACGGCGGCCCACCCGCTGGCGGCGCTCGTCTTCGCGCCGCTCTGGGGATGGCTCGCCGACCGCATCGACTACCGGATCATTCTGCGCACGGCCCTGGTCGTCCTCGCGCTGGCGACCGCGCCGGTCGGGGCGGTCCCGCTCCCCATGCTGTATGGACTTCGCTTGCTGGCTGGGCTGTCCGCGGCCGCCATCATCCCGCTGGCGCTGCTGTCAACGAACTTCGCACCCGGTGGCCGGGACGAGCAGGCGAGGCGTTTCACCTGGCTGACGGCCTTCATGTTTCTTGGCGACCTGTTCGGCCCCCTGCTCGCCGAAGCGTCCGCGTCGCTCTTTCCCCGCACGCCGCTGTTGGTGCTCGCGCTCGTCATCGCCGTGCTGGCGCTGGCGCTGACGACCGGCATTGTGCGCTTGCCGGCCCGCTGTGCCGCCCGTCCCGAGGGACGTCGCCTGCAAGCCCCGCCGCGCGTCGTCACGCTTGTCCTCCTGCTTGTCACCATCGTCGGCGGCGGCGGACTCGCCGCCATGCATGTCAGCCTGCTCGTGACCCGCTCCGAGGGCGCGCTGAGCCGCGAGGCGATCGCCGGGATGCTCAGTCTCTGCGGGCTGGCGATGTTGGCGGCTCAGCTTTTCCACACCCGCGTCACCTGGCTGGTGACCGCGCCTCGACGCCTAGCCTGCCTCACGCTCGCGCTTCTAGCCCTGTCGCTGTTTCTCTTTCGGTTTGGAACGACCGTGGTCGAAATGGCCGGTCTCATCGCCGTCGCCGGCTGGAGCTCAGCCAGTCTTCGGCTGGTCACGAGCTTCTGGATCAGCGGCCCCATGCGGCCCTCTGGAGTCATGCTTGGGCTGCAGCATACAGCCGCGAGCCTCGGCCAGGCGCTGGCGCCCATGTCGCTCGCCGTCGTGTCACCCCATCGGCAAGCGGCCGTCGTCGAAGCGATCGGCTGGCTGTCGCTCGGTCTGCTCGCGCTTCTGCCGGCGATATGGCGCCGGACGGCGACACCGGTCCATCCAGCCGGGGAAAGGGCGTGACAGCGCCGCCACGTCCGAGAGCCGCGTCCGCCACGCGCCCAGCTTCACGCCAAGGAGTCCGCCCATGAAAATCCGCCTCGCCGCCGTTCTGCTGTTGCTCGCCTTGCCCAGCGCCGCGCTGGCGGCTGGCGACATCCTGCTCTATCGCGACCCTGGATGTGGTTGCTGCGAGGCCTGGGCCCAGGCCGTCCGTGCGAAACTGGACAGAAAGGTCATCGTCAGGGATCAGGTCGCCCGCGTGCGCCTGCAGCGCCAATCCGGCCTGCCGCCGGCGCTTTCCTCCTGCCACACCGCGATCATCGACGGTTTCGTTATCGAAGGTCATGTGCCGGTCGCCGAGGTGAAGCGTCTCCTGGCCGCCCGGCCGGCTGGCGTGAAGGGGCTCGCCGTCGGCGGCATGCCGATCGGCTCGGAGGGCATGGCGGCGCCGAGCGGGGCGCGGCAACACTACGATGTCGTGGCCTTCGGGCCGGCCGGCGCGCGGGTTTTCGCCCGCTACTGACCTCCAACGGTCAGGGCCATGGGCTGGCGTCGGGTCAATGCGCGTCGCGCGACATCCCCGACTGCCGACGCAAGGCTTCGAGCACCGCCCGGCCGATCACCGGCTTGGGGATCACCTGATCGAAGCCGGCCGCGCGCGCGCGTTGCTCGAGATCCTCGTCGTAGAAGCCGGAGATCAGGATGGCGCCGCCGCGCCAGCCCTGGCGCCGGAGATGATCCAGGAGCGTCAGGCCGTCGATGTCGGGCATCCGGTAGTCGAGGATCACGCAATCGGCTTCCCTAGCGCGCGGATCAGCCAGAAGGGCGCTCCCCGTGGTGTAGCCGCTCACCGTGTAGCCGCGGGCTCGAAGCATGAGGAGGAGGCCGCGTCGCACGCCAGGATCATCGTCGGAGACGAGGACCGTATAGCGGCGATCGCGCGGCGAGGAACTGACCGATAACATCGCGCGATGAAGGCATCCGGTTGAAAGCCTGGTGACCGTCGCATGTCCGCCGCCTCCGGGTCGCTACGTAAACGTCGCAGTCACTTGGGTTTGCGGCCCATCCCGGCGGCGAAGGCGATCCTAAGCGCCTCGGACAGGTTGCGCACGTCCAGCTTGGTCATCAGGCTGGCGCGATGCACCTCCACGGTGCGTGACGAGCATCCAAGGTCATAGGCGATGGTCTTGTTGGGATGGCCTTGGGCCAAGCCCTCCAGCACCTCGCGCTCACGAGGGGTGAGGCTGGCGATGCGCACCTGCGCGTCCGACGCCTCGATCGCGCGGACGTCGGCGTCGTCGATACGCGCGAATGCTCGCTCGACCGCATGGAGAAGAGCGGCCTTCTCGAAGGGCTTTTCGAGGAAATCCACGGCGCCGGCCTTCATCGCCTGCACCGCGACCGACACATCGCCATGACCCGTCAGCACGATGACCGGCATCTGGATGCCGCGCTCGGCCATGGCGGTCTGCACCTCCAGGCCGTCCATCGCCGGCATGCGCACGTCGAGAATGACGCAGCCCTGGGTCGTCGACCGGGCCGCCCTCAGGAACTCCACGCCCGAAGCGTAGGTCTCCACGCCAAAGCCCGCCGTCTTCAAGGCGAACCCGGCCGCGCGCCGGATCGCCTCTTCGTCGTCGACGAGGTGTATGATCCGCCTATCCCCCATAATCCTCCTCCGCCCCCGCGTGGATCAAGGTGAAATGGAACCGGGCGCCGCCACGCTCAGGCGCCTCGACCCAGATCCGCCCGCCGTGCGCTTCGATGATGGTCCGGCAGATCGAGAGCCCCAGACCCATGCCGTCGGCCTTGGTCGAGACGAACGCCGTGAAGAGCTGCTCGCCGATGTCCTCGGCGATGCCCGGCCCGCTATCCTCGACGGTGACCTCGATCAGGCCGTCGCCGCGCAGGCGCGTGGCGATTCTCAGGTCGCGGATCGGGGTGTCCGCCATCGCCTCGATGGCGTTGCGCATAAGGTTGACCAGGACCTGTTGAATCTGCACCCGATCGACGAGGACGGGCGTGGCCGCCGGATCGAAATCGAAGAAGCTGCGCACCCCCCGCTCGCGCGCGCCCACGAGCGCCAGCTGGCCGGCGTCGCCGATCACCTGCGCCAGGTCGTGCAGGCTCTTCTCGACCTCGCCGCGCGCCACGAAGTCGCGCAGGCGGCGCACGATATGGCCAGCGCGCAGGGTCTCCTGCGCGGCCTCGTCCATGACCCGGCGAAAGGTGGCGAAGGGTTCCCCCTGCTCGGCTTCCAGCATGTCGCGGATCGTCTCCAGATAGAGCGAGACGGCCGCCAGAGGCTGGTTGAGTTCATGCGCCAGGGTCGAGGCCATGGTGCCCATGGCGCTCAGCCGGGAGACATGAACCAGCTCGGCCTGAAGCGCCTTCAGCTTCAGTTCGTCCTGCTCCTTGGCGGTCAGATCGCGAATGAAGCCGGTGAACAGCCGCTGGCCGTTCTCGCCCGCCTCGCCGACCGAAAGCTCCATCGGGAAGGTCGACCCGTCACGTCGCAGCCCCACCACGACGCGGCCGACGCCGATGATCCTGCGCTCGCCGGTCTGCAGGTAGTGGTTGATGTACGCGTCGTGCCGGCCATGGTCCGGCTCGGGCATCAGACACGCGACATTGCGGCCGATCAGCTCGGCCTCGCGATAGCCGAACAGGCGTTGGGCCGCCGCGCTGAACGAGGTGATGGCGCCGGCCTCGTCGATGATGATCATCGCGTCCGGCACCGTCGCCAGGATCGATTGCAAATGCTGCTCGCGCGTTTCGATGGAGGCGCGCACCGCGGCCTCGTCGGTGATGTCGCGGGCGATGCAGGCGAAGCCGCGATGCGCGCCCGCGTCGAACAGCGGCGTGACGGTCAGGCGGGCGAGGTATTCAGCGCCGTTTTCGCAGACCCGCCAGGCCTCGCGCTCCAGCACGCCGTCGCGCAAGGCCGCGGCGAGATCCGCCCGGGGACGCCCGGCGTGGATCTCATCGGGCGGATAGAAGACATCGTGCTGCTGGCCGACGACGTGATCGGCTGACCAGCATTCGATCCGTTCGCCGCCGATATTGTAGCTCAGGACCCGTCCCGAGGCGGCAAGCAGCGTCAGGACATAGCCGCCGGCCTGGCGCAGAAACAGCCGCGCAAGCTGCTCGACGGCGGCCACGCCCGCCTCGGGGCCTTGATCCTGGTCGCGCATGCCGCCGGCTCAGGCCAGATCCGCGGCGCGCAGGCGCGGCGATGCGGCGCGAGCGCGAGCTTGGCGACACCCCGCGGGGCCGGACCGGCAGGCCGCCCGACAACGCCGCGCGCCAGCCTTCAGCCCCCACGCGCGCGGGTCCGATAGTGCATCCATGGGTCACGGTCTCGCTTGTATCCGCGGGGTCCTATCGCGTTTACGCGCGGGCCGGCCGGTCCCCTCAGAATTTCAGCGCAAAGTGCGGCCGCGCCGTTGCTTGGCGCCCGCGCGGCTTGTCGAACGCCTCGCGGCCTGTTGCCCTCTCCAGCCGCGGGTCTGAGGAGAGTACGTATTGACCCCGGCACGATCTCAGACCCTACAAGGGCTGCTGGCGAAAGGAACGCGCGGATGAACGAGACCAAGCCCACGGCGCATGGCGCCCCGGCGGCCGACCAGGTGAAGGACCCGGTCTGCGGCATGAGCGTGGACCCGGCCAAGACCGCGCACCATGCCGAGCACGCCGGCAAGCCGCACCACTTCTGCAGCGCGGGCTGCCGGGCCAAATTCATCGCCGATCCCGACCGCTATCTCGGCGCGCCGGCCGCGTCGGCCGCGTCGGCCGCGCCCGAAGGCGTCATCTGGACCTGCCCCATGCATCCGGAGATCCGCCAGGACCATCCCGGAGCCTGTCCCATCTGCGGCATGGCGCTCGAACCGGCGACGGTGACCGCCGACGCCGGTCCCAGCCATGAGCTGATCGACATGACCCGCCGCTTCTGGGTCGGTCTGGCTCTCAGCATCCCGGTGCTGATCCTCGAGATGGGCGGCCATCTATTCCCCGCGTTGCATCACATCATCCCGATGCCGGTTTCGATATGGGTCCAGTTCGCCCTGGCTACCCCGGTGGTCCTATGGGCCGGTTGGCCGTTCTTCGAGCGTGGCTGGGCCTCGCTGAAGACCCGCAACCTCAACATGTTCACGCTGATCGCCATGGGGACGGGCGTGGCCTGGATCTATAGCGTCGTCGCCACGCTCGCGCCCCAGGTCTTCCCACCCGCGTTCCAGAACACCGACGGCGTGGTGGCGGTCTATTTCGAGGCCGCGGCGGTGATCACCGTGCTGGTGCTGCTGGGCCAGGTGCTCGAACTGCGGGCGCGCGAGCGCACATCGGGCGCGATCAAGGCGCTGCTCAATCTGGCGCCCAAGACCGCGCGCCGCATCGCGGCGGACGGGTCGGAGGCGGAGGTCAGCCTCGATCTGGTGACGGTCGGCGATCGTCTGCGCGTGCGGCCCGGCGAAAAGGTCCCGGTCGACGGGGTGGTCGAGGACGGCCGTTCCTCGCTGGACGAGTCGATGGTCACCGGCGAGTCCATGCCGGTCACGAAGGCCAAGGACGACAAGGTGATCGGCGGCACGCTCAACCAGACCGGCGCGCTGGTCATCGTCGCCGACAAGGTCGGTCGCGACACCATGCTCGCCCGCATCGTCCAGATGGTCGCCGAGGCCCAGCGTTCGCGCGCGCCGATCCAGCGCATGGCCGACCAGGTCTCCGGCTGGTTCGTCCCGGTCGTCATCGGCGTGGCGGTCCTGGCCTTCATCGCCTGGAGCGTCTGGGGGCCCGAGCCGCGCTTCGCCTACGGACTCGTGGCCGCCGTCGCCGTCCTGATCATCGCCTGTCCCTGCGCGCTGGGGCTCGCCACGCCGATGTCGATCATGGTCGGCGTCGGCCGGGGCGCGGGCGTCGGCGTCCTGATCAAGAACGCCGAAGCGCTCGAGCATATGGAGAAGGTCGACACGCTGGTCGTCGACAAGACCGGCACGCTGACGGAGGGCCGCCCGGCGGTCACGCAGGTCGTGCCCGCGGCGGGGTTTGACGAGGTCGAACTGCTGCGGCTGGCCGCGTCCGTCGAACGGGCGTCCGAACATCCGCTGGCGCTGGCCATCGTCGAAGCGGCCAAGGCGCGCGGCGTCGCGGTCGCCGAGGTCAGCGATTTCGATTCCCCGACCGGGCGCGGCGCGCTGGGAACCGTCGAGGGCCGCCGCATCGTGCTCGGCAACGCCCGGTTCCTGGCCGACGAGGGCGTCGCGACCGAGGCCCTGGCGGAGCAGGCCGACGCCCTTCGCCGCGACGGGGCCACGGCGATCTTCATCGGCGTCGACGGCCGGGTCGGCGGCGCCTTCGCCATCGCCGACCCCGTCAAGGCGACCACGCCCGAAGCCTTGGCCGCCCTCAAGGCCGAAGGCATCCGGGTGGTGATGCTGACGGGCGACAACCGCACCACGGCCGAGGCGGTCGCGCGGCGTCTGGGCATCGAGGAAGTGGAAGCCGAGGTCCTGCCCGACCAGAAGAGCGCCGTCGTCGCGCGTCTCAAGCGCGAGGGGCGCGTGGTCGCCATGGCCGGAGACGGCGTCAACGACGCGCCGGCCCTCGCCGCGGCCGATGTCGGCATCGCCATGGGCTCGGGGACCGATGTGGCGATCGAGAGCGCGGGCGTCACCCTCCTCAAGGGCGACCTCAACGGCATCGTCAAGGCGCGGCGGCTGAGCCAGGCGACCATGTCCAACATCCGCCAGAACCTGGTCTTCGCCTTCATCTACAACGTCGCGGGCGTGCCCGTGGCGGCCGGCGTGCTCTATCCGCTGTTTGGCATCCTGCTCTCGCCGATCATCGCGGCCGCGGCGATGGCGCTGTCCTCGGTCAGCGTGGTCACCAACGCGCTGCGGCTCAATCGGCAGAAGATATGAGCATGCGCGCTCGTCCCGAAGCCGCCGCCCAAACCGCTCGCCGCCCCTAGGAGCCCGCCAATGCATTACAGCCGCGGAAATTATGAAGCGTTCGTCCGTCCCCGCAAGCCGGAGCGGGCCGACAGGGCGACGGCCTGGTTCGTCGGCGCGGGCCTCGCCGGCCTGGCGGGCGCGGCCTTCCTCATCAGGGACGGCGGCGTCGCGGGCGAGCGCATCACGCTTCTCGAGGAGTTGGAGCTTCCCGGCGGCGCCCTTGATGGCCTGGACGTGGCGGAAAAGGGGTTCGTCATCCGCGGCGGGCGCGAGATGGAGGCGCATTTCGAGTGCCTCTGGGATCTCTACCGCTCGATCCCCTCGCTCGAGATCGAAGACGCCAGCGTCCTCGACGAATTCTACCGGCTCAACAAGGACGATCCGAACGTCTCGCTGCAGCGGGTCACGCAGAGCCGCGGGCAGGATGTGCCCGACAAGGCGCTGCTGACGCTGAACGACAAGGCCCAACGAGAGCTCCTCTCCGTCTTCCTGGCGACCCGCGAAGAGATGGAGAACAAGCGGATCAACGAGGTGTTCGGCCCCGATTTCCTGAAGAGCAATTTCTGGCTGTTCTGGCGTACGATGTTCGCGTTCGAGGAGTGGCATTCGGCCCTGGAGATGAAACTCTATCTCCACCGCTTCATCCACCACATCGGCCAGCTCGCCGACTTCTCGTCGCTCAAGTTCAACCGGTACAATCAGTACGAGTCGATGGTCCTGCCGCTGGTCAAGTGGCTGCAGGATCAGGGCGTCCGGTTCCGCTACGGCGTTCAGGTCACCGACATCGATTTCGCGATCGACGCCGAACGCAAGCAGGCGACGCGGATCGGCTGGATCGAGAAGGGCGCCGAGGGCGGCGTCGATCTTGGCCCCGACGATCTGGTGTTCATCACCATCGGGTCGCTGACCGAAAATTCCGACAGCGGCGACCATCAGACCCCGGCCAAGCTGAATCAAGGCCCGGCGCCCGCCTGGGACCTGTGGCGGCGCATCGCGGCCAAGGACCCGGCCTTCGGACGTCCCGACGTGTTCGGGGCCCATATTGCGCAGACCAAATGGGCGTCGGCGACCATCACCACGCTCGACGCGCGTATTCCGCAGTACATCCGCAAGATCGCCAAGCGCGATCCGTTCAGCGGCAAGGTGGTCACCGCCGGCATCGTCACGGCCAAGGATTCGAGCTGGCTGCTGAGTTGGACGGTCAGCCGCCAGCCCCATTTCAAGAAGCAGCCGAAGGACCAGCTCGTGGCCTGGTTCTACGCCCTGTTCGTCGATCGGCCCGGCGACTATGTGAAAAAGCCGATGCAGGCCTGCACTGGCGAGGAGATCACCCAGGAATGGCTCTATCACCTCGGCGTCCCGGTCGAGGATATCGCCGATCTCGCGGCGAGCGGCGCCAGGACCGTGCCGGTGATGATGCCCTATATCACCGCCTTCTTCATGCCCCGCCAGGCCGGAGACCGGCCGGACGTGGTCCCGGCGGGGGCCGTCAATTTCGCCTTCATCGGCCAGTTCGCCGAGTCCAAGCAGCGCGACTGCATCTTCACCACGGAGTATTCGGTCCGCACGCCGATGGAGGCGGTCTACACGCTGCTCGATGTCGAGCGCGGCGTGCCCGAAGTGTTCAACTCGACCTATGACATTCGCACTCTGCTCGCCGCCGTCGCGCCGCTGCGGGATGGCGAGGGCATCGAGATCCCCGGCCCCGCCATCCTGCGCAAGCTGCTGCTGAAGACGCTGGAAGGCACCGAGATCGCCAAGCTGGTCGAGCGGTTTCATCTGATCGCGGACTAGCGATCGCCGGGGCGGCCGCCGCGGCGAGCGTCTAGGCTCGCGGCGGCCGTCCCATCCCCGCCGCGAAGGCGATCCGCAGGGTCTGGGCCAAGGTCTGGACGCCGAGCTTGCGTGCCAGGCTCGCGCGACAGACCTCGACCGTGCGCGAGGAGATCCCGAGATCATAGGCGATGGCCTTGTTCGCGCGCCCCTGGGCGAGACCTTCGAGGACATCCCGCTCGCGCGGCGACAGAGCCTCGACGCGGCCCTGCGCCTCGGCTTCCTCGGCCGCCCGGCCATCGGCCCGGTCGATGCGCGCGAAGCCGCGATGGAGCGCTTCGAGCAGCATGGCCTTTTCAACAGGCTTGGCCAGGAAGTCGACGGCCCCGGCCCGCATCGCCCGGACCGCCAGGGCGACATCGCCATTGCCGGTCAGCACGACGACCGGCATGTCGACGCCGATATCGGCCAGGGCGACCTGAACCTCAAGCCCGCCCAGGCCCGGCATCTGCATGTCCAGGATGACGCAGCCGATCTTGGCCTGCGTCGCGACGGCCACAAACGCCGTCCCCGACGGATAGGTCTCGACGCTGAAGCCCGTGGCGCGGAGCATGAAGCCGACCGACCGCTGGATCGTCTCCTCGTCGTCGACGATATGAACGACACGCTTGTCCCCCATGGGCCTCCTCAGGCGAACTGAGCGGGCGCCAGGCTGCAGCGGCGAATGCGGCGCCGCTTCGCGGACGCCTTGTGCGGGTTGGACCGGGGTCCAGGGTCAAGAGGCTTCGCCGTTCGCCTCCCGGCGGCTGGCCGAGGATTGGCGAACGCCGTTCACAGCAGGGCGCGCACGGCCTGGGCGATCGCCGGCGTCATGTCGATGGCGTTCGACGCATGGGCGACCGTGTTGGTGCTGACGATGCGCGCGACGTGTTCGCCCAGGACCTGGGCGGCGTCGCCGGCGAACAGCGCATGCACCACGACGCAGTCCGGCGGCGCAAAACCCAGGGCCTTGAGCTGGCGGGCCGCGACGGCGAGCGTGCGGCCCGACGAGGCGATGTCGTCGACGAGCACGGCTTGGCGGCCCAGGAAGGCGCCGGCGTTGGGGATCGAGATGTCGACCTCACGATCCCCGGACCGCTGCTTTTGGCAGACCAGGAACGGCGCGTCGGCGCCGGCCGCCACCTGCGCCACCCACTGCTCGCTCTCCAGATCGGGCCCGACGATCACCGGTCGGGCGACGTTCCGCCTGATCCACGACGCCATGAGCGGCGCGGCGTGAACGAGCTGGCTGGGGATTCGGTAGATCTCCGCCAGGGCGTGATGGCGGTGCAGGTGGGGATCGACGGTCACCAGCCAGTCGAGGTGGCGCGAGAGCACCGCCGCGAAAATACGCGACGTGACCGCCTCGCCCGGATGGAAACGGGTGTCCTGGCGCATGTAGGCCAGATAGGGCGCGATCAGGCCCACCCCGCGCGCGCCAAGCTCGCGCAGCGTGTCCGCCGCGAAGAGCAGCGGCGGCAATTTCGCGTCCGGACGCTCGAGGCCGCAGACCAGGATGACATCGCGCTCGGTGACGTCGCTGTCGATCCGAAGGTAGGTCTCGCCATCTGGAAACTGGCGCTGCAGCAGGACCCCTGCCTCCGCGCCGAGCGCTGGGCCAAGGGCTTGGGCCAGGCGCTCGCCGCCGTCCAAGGCGAAGACGATCGGCGGCGTCATGGCGCCGCGATCGCGAAGATCGCCCCGTCGCTCAAGGCGAAGGCGGCCGCATAGTCCAGTTCGCCGGGGCTCTCGGCGTGAAGGGTGCACAAGGGCGACCCCGCGACGATCGACTGGCCGAGCCGGGCGTGGACCGCCACCCCGGCCGCCTTGGCCATCGGCGCGCCCGCGAGCTTGGCGACGGTCGCGAGTTTGCGGTTGTCGATGCTGGCGATCCGGCCGCTGGAGGGCGCGGTCAGGTCTCGCTGGAAGCGGGCGACCGGCGGCGAGCGCATGCCGCCTTGGGCCTGGCAGATGCGCTTGAACTTGGCCCAGGCGCGGCCGCTCTCGAGGCTTTGCCGCGCGCGCGCGAGGCCAGCGCCAGGGGCCGCCACGCCCGCCAGCTCGAACAATCCCCCGGCCAGTTCACAGGCCCTATGGGCGAGATCCTCGACGCCGGGCTCGCCTTGAAGCACGGCCAGTATGTCCAGCGCCTCCAGCGCCGGCCCGATGCCGCGTCCGATCGGCTCAGCCCCAGGGCCATACATCACCCGCGTGCGCAGGCCGAAGGCGGCGGCCACCGAGGTGAGCGCCGCCTCGAGATCCCGCGCGGCCTCCAGGCTCCGCACCTTGGCGGTCGGTCCCACAGGAACGTCGATCACCAGGTGGGTCGCGCCGGCGGCGATCTTCTTGGACAGCACCGAGGCCACCAGCTGGCCGACCGCGTCGATGTCGAGCGCCCGCTCGACGCCAATGATCACGTCGTCGGCCGGGCTCAACCGAACCGCCCCGCCCCAGGCGATGCAGCCGCCCTCGCGCGCCACCACCCGGCGGATCGCGGCGATGTCGAGGTCGACGGGCGCCAGAACCTCCATGGTGTCGGCGGTGCCGGCCGGTGAGGTGATCGCGCGCGAGGAGGTCTTGGGCATGACCAGGCCTTCGGCCGCCATGATCGAGACGATGATCGGCGTGGTGCGGTTGCCCGGCAAGCCGCCGACGCTGTGCTTGTCGACGACGATCGGCCCAGGCCAGCTCAACTGCTCGCCGACCTCGACCATGGCCTTGGTCAGTCCGATCGTCTCGGCCTGATCGAGCGGCGCCGCCGAACAGGCGGTGACGAACGCCGAGAGGTGGACGTCGCTATAGCGATGCTCGGCGATATCCGCGACGATCGCCGAAAAGGCCGCCTGGCTCAGGCGCTCTCCATAGATCCGGCGGCGCACCGCCCGCAGCGAGGCCAACGGCGGAGCGTGGGCGACCTCCACGCGGTCGCCCGCCTTGACCCCGAGCCGGGCCCATGCGGTCTCGGAAAGGCCGATCTCGCCGGGGTCTGGCGTGTCGCCCGAGCTGTGCAACAAGGACACCACCGCCTCGCGGCCGCCGGCGCGCAGGACGACCTGGGCGCGCGACCCCAGGCCCTCGGACCGGCAGACCGGGCAGTCGTGCCGCATCACCGCGATCATGTCGCCGCCAGCCGCGGTGAGCCCCATGCGACGCGCGCGCAGCGTGGCCGACGCCGGCCTCGCGTCGGCCTGCTCGTGCCTTGGGACGCTCACGCCAGCCGCCCCCAGCTGCCGAGGGTCGGGACGGTGCAAGGCCAGCCGTGTTCCTCGCCGATGCGCTTGGCCAGGACCTGCGCGCCGGCCGGCTCGCCATGGGTGACATAGACATGCCGCGGCGCCGCCTGCATGGCGCCCAGCCACCGCATGAGCTCGTCGCTGTCGGCGTGGGCCGACAGCATGGTCAGGTTCGCCACCTCGGCGTGGACGGGGACGTGTTCGCCGTGGATCTTGATCGTCCGGGCCCCCGAGACGAGCGCAGCGCCGCGCGTGCCGGCCGCCTGGAAGCCGGAGAACAGGATGAGGTTGCGCTCATCCGGGGCGAACCGCTTGAGATGGTGCACGACGCGGCCACCGGTCGCCATGCCGCTGGCCGAGATGATCACCTTGGGGGTGGCGTCCGCGGTCAGCGCCTTGGATTCCTCGACTTCGCGCACATAGTGCGCGACGCCGCACGCGGCTTCGCATGCCGCGCGGCTCAGCCTGTGTTCGTCCATGAAATCACACATCAGCCCGCTGGCGTCGATCGCCATCGGGCTGTCCAGATAGATCGGCGCATCACGCAGCCGGCCGTCCGCGCGCAGACGGGACAGATGATAGAGCAGCGATTGGACGCGACCGACCGCGAAGGCGGGGATCACCACGGTTCCCCCGCGTCGGATGCACCGTTCGATATGGTCTCCCAGCGCCCGCGACGGATCCACGCGGTCATGGCGGCGGTCGCCATAGGTGGATTCGACGATGACGTAGTCGGCCCGCGCCGGCGGTTCGGGGTCCTTGATCACCGCGTCGTCATAGCGCCCGATATCGCCCGAGAAGAGAACCGACCGGCCCTTCCAGTCGATCTCGATCGACGCCGCGCCGAGGATGTGGCCGGCGCGATGGTAGCGCGTCCTGATCCCGTCGGCGAGCGAGCGCCATTCGCCAAACCCGATGGTCTCGAACAGCCGCAGGGCCAGGCGCGCGTCGGCCTCCGTGTAGAGCGGCAGCGCCGGATCGTGGCGCGAGAAGCCGTGGCGGTTGGCGAACTCCGCGTCCTTCTCCTGGATGCGCCCGCTGTCGGCGAGCAGCAGTTGGCAAAGGGCCGCCGTGGCCGGCGTGCTGAGGACGGTCCCATCCCATCCCAGGCGGGCCATGCGTGGCAGGGCGCCCGAATGGTCGAGATGGGCGTGGGTGAGCAGCACCTGCTCGACGTCGGCCACCTCGGGCGCAAGCGGCGCCCAGTTGAGGCGGCGCAGGTCCTTGGCCCCCTGGAACAGACCGGAATCGACCACGATCCGGGTCTGGCCGTCGTCCAGCAGGTAGCGCGAGCCCGTCACCGTGCCCGACGCGCCGAGGAAGGCCACGGCAAGGCCGCCGGCCGGCCGCTCGGCAAGGTCGATGCGCGCTTCGCGTTCAAGGGCGGCCGTTCCGAAATTGCCGTGGAGCCGTTGCTTCTTCCTGTTCCTGTGCATGGGCGGCTTGCCTCTGGTGATGATGCTCGCCGCGCAGCCTTTCAGGCTCGGTCGCCGCGGGCCAATACGCAAAGGCCGCAGACATCGCCGCCTGCCTCCGGGGACCCGCGGGCGCCGCCCCCACCCGCCGCTGCGGCCTCTACCTATACTTGGCGCCCGGGTCGCGGGCCTATGATAGGGCGTCAAGGCCTGAAGTGAGCGATCCATGGATGTTCAACACCAAAAGCTGCGTCGGCGCGGAACGATCGTCCTGGTCGGGTTCCTGCTGATCGCCGGCTTCTTCCTGACCACCGAGCACGCCGCGCATGTGCTCGGCGTCTTGCCCTATCTGCTCCTACTGGCCTGTCCGCTGATGCACCTGTTCATGCACCATGGCCATGGCGCCCATCAGCACGGGCGAGAGGACGCGCCCGGCCGCATCCCGGCGGACGCGCCGGCCAATCCCAACGAACCGGTCGAGAGGCAGCGGCGATGACCCATCCCGGTTACGGCTACGGCCTCTGGGGACTGGCTTTGGTCAACGCCGCCGTCTTCATCCTGTTCGCGTTCAGCTTCTTCAAGCCCGCGACCGGCCGCGACTGGCGCAGCTTCGGCGCGTTCAGCGCCTTTATCGTCGCCCTGTTCGCCGAGATGTACGGCTTCCCCCTGACCATCTTCCTGCTCTCGGGATGGCTGCAGTCGCGTTTTCCCAGTGTCGACTGGTGGAGCCACGACGCCGGCCACCTGCTGGAGATGATGTTCGGCTGGCGGGTCAATCCCCACTTCGGACCGTTCCATATCGCCAGCTTCGTGCTGATCGGGACCGGGTTCTGGCTGATCTCGGTCGGCTGGGTGGCGCTGCACGCCCGTCAGCGCCACCGGGAGCTGGCCACCACGGGGGTCTACGCCAGGGTGCGCCATCCCCAGTACGCCGGCTTCATCCTGGTGATGCTAGGCTTCCTGCTGCAGTGGCCCACGCTGTTGACGCTGGCGATGTTCCCCGTGCTGGTGGTGATGTACGTCCGCCTGGCCCGTCACGAGGAGCAGGCGGCGCTGGCGCAGTTCGGCGACGCCTATCGCGACTACAGGGCGCGGGTTCCCGCCTTCATCCCCCGCTGGCCGTTGCGTTGACCCCCGCCATCGCCGCGGGGGCGACCGGGCGATGCTCAGCGAAGGGGCGCGAGCATGGCGCTCATCTGGTCGATCTCCTGCTGCTGGCCCTTGATGATCGTGGCGCAAAGGCTGCGGATCTCAGGATCCTTCACCGGCGCGCGTCCGCACATCAGGATCGCGCCAGCGTGATGCGGGATCATCGAGCGCAGGAACTCGCGGTCGCCGACCAGCCACTGCTGGCGAATGGCCGCAAAGCACAAGACCCCGATGACAAGGCTGGACGCGACCAAGCCGCGGTTGAGGCCCTTGCGCGGATACATCATGCCCATGAGCACGAGTTCGAGCATGACCATCGGCGCGGTCATCAGGCCGGCCATGTAGGCCTGGTTGAAGCTTGGATGGATGTTCGCGGCCCTGTCGACCATGGCGTACATCAGGACATACATGGCCAGGAACGACAGCACGGTCATGGCGGCCAGGCGCAGGTAGGGCCTGTGGTGTTGATGGTCTTTGGGCGCGTGGTGCTCGGCCATGACTGTTTTCCGCTCCTGGAGCCCGGCGCAACCACGCGCCGGGGCGAGGTTTTCCAGCGGGTTGCGATGCTCCCACAACCGGCGAACGGCGCCCCCGTTCCGCCTCTGAAAATATTCACCGCGACCGCGCCAAAGGTCGAGGGATGGTCCAGACCGCTGCGTATTGGACCAGATGGCGGCTTTCAGGCCCCGCCTCCAAGCCGTCGCCAGTCCGCGCGCGTCGCGGCAAATCGCATTCGGGGATTGTCCGGACATGACGAGGCCGTGTGACCGCGCTAAGCTCGCCCGATGCTAAGGCATGCGCTCGCTTTCCTGGCCGCCGTGGCCCTCGCGTTCAGTCCGCTGGCGGTCAACGCCGCGCGGGCTGATTGCGACATGGCCGGCATGGACGCGATGAGCATGATCGCCATGGCCCCCGCCGGCGACGACGTGGCCCAGGCCGAGCCCTGCTGCGATCACGGCAAGACCATGTCGGCCAAGGATTGCGCCAAGGCCTGCGCGATCAGTTGCGCCCTGTCCGTTGCGGCCCCCTGCCCGGGCTCGGAGACCCCGATCGCCGTCGGCTATCGCGTCGAGACCCGCTGGTCCAACACCAGCGGCCGCACCCACCGCCTCATCCCCGAAGATCCGCCCCCCCGAACGATCGCCTAGGACCGGCCCGAGGGCCGATCCCCGCCATCGCTGGTTTCACGCCCCGGTCCTGCCGGGCGCGCGTGATCGCCCGCGCTTTCGCCGGCTGGCTTTTCGATCTTCAAGGATGACCTTCATGTCTCCCCGCCTTCCCGCGCTGGCGCTCGTCTCCGGCCTAGCTTCCGCGACGACCGTCTCGGCCGCCACGCCACGCGCCTGCGGCTATTTGCGGGCCGCCCAACCGGCCTGCCTGGCTCGCTAGCTCGGCCGGGACGGGTGGGGCCGATCCCCTGTCTTCGCCCGTCCCGTCCGGCCCCGGCGAAGCGGCTGCAAACGCTTCGCCGGGGCGCTGGCCCCTCACGGCTTCCTCCAGGATTTTCGTCTCCATGCGTATTCTCCCCCTTCTGGCCGGGCTGAGCTTGGCGAGCGTCGCCCACGCCGCGCCCCTGACCTACGCCCAGAGCCTCGACGCGGCCGCGGCCAATGCGCCGGCGCTGCGCGCCGCGGCCCTGCAGGTCGAGGCCGCCAAGGCCTCGGCCAAGGCGGCCGGCGCCCTGCCCGATCCCAAGCTCGCCGTCGGCCTCGACAACTTCCCAGTCTCGGGTCCGCCGGCCGGTCGGTTCGGCACCGACGAGATGACCATGGGCCGGGTCGGCTTCAGCCAGGACATGCCCAGCGCCGCAAAGCGCCACGCGCGGATCGGCCGCGCCGAGGCCGACATCGTCGCGGCGGGCGCCGAGGGCGCGGTCGAGGCCCGCCAGGTCCGTGTCGCCACGGCGCTCGCCTGGATCCAACTGCTCTATGCCCAGCGCAAACTCGCTGCGCTCGATGGGGTGGTCGCCCAGCTGGCCCCGCTGTGGGACGCCGCGCCGTCCGGCGTCGCCTCGGGACGATCAAGGCCGGCCCAGGCGCTGGAGGCGGCCCAGATGCGCGCCGCCCTGGAAGACCGCCGCAGCGAAGCTGTCTCCGAACTGGGGCGCGCCCGCGCCATGCTGGCCCGCTGGACGGGCGACGCCGATCCACAGGCCGTTGGCCAGGGGCCCGATCTCGACCTTGCCCCTGCCAGTCTCAGGGCGGCGATCGATCGCAATCCCGCCGTGCTGGCGAAAGACGCCGCCGCCCTTCAGGCCCAGGCCGATGTCGCCCTGGCCAAGGCCGACAAGCGCCCCGACTGGAGTTGGGAGGTGGCCTATCAGCGCCGCGACCCGATGTTCGGCGACATGGTCTCGGCCGGGGTCAGCATCAGCCTGCCGCTGTGGGGCAAGAGCCGCCAGGACCCGATGATCGCGGCGCGCGCCGCCAGCGCCGGCCGCGCAGACGCCGAGCGTGAGGACACGCACCGGGCGCTGGCCGCTCAGCTCGAAGCCGATCTCGCCGACCACGTCATGCACCACGAGCAATGGCTGCGGGCCCGCGACACGCTGCTGCCGCTGGCCAAGCAAAAGGCTCAGCTGGAGACCGCCGCCTATGGCGCCGGCACGGCCGGTCTGCCCGATGTGCTGACCGCGTTCTCTGGCCTGGCCGACGCCCAGCTCACCACCCTCGATCGCGAGGCCGCCGTTGCGCTCGACGCCGCCCGCCTGACCCTGACCTACGGAAACGACCAATGACCCCGTCCCCCTCGATGAAGGCGCTGCTCGCGGGCGCCGCCGCCCTGGTCGTCCTGGCTGGAGCCGGTGGCTACGGCCTGGCCCGCCTGACCGCCAAGCCGGCGATGTCGCAACCCTCGGCCGACGACCGCAAGGTCCTTTACTGGTACGACCCGATGGTCCCGGCCCAGCACTTCGACAAGCCGGGCAAGTCGCCGTTCATGGACATGCAGCTGGTGCCCAAATACGCCGGCGAAGCCGAGGCAGGCGGTTCGGCGGCGGGCCTGCGCATCGATCCGTCGGCCGCACAGAACCTGGGCTTCCGGCTGGCGACCGTGGAGGAAGGCGCGCTTTCCAGCGGCTTGACCGCCACCGGGATCGTCGACTTTAACCAACGCGACGTCGCCGTGGTCCAGGCCCGCAGCGGCGGGTTCGTGCAGCGGGTCTACGGCCGCGCGCCCGGCGACGTGATCGCCGCCGGTGCGCCGCTGGCCGACCTGCTGGTTCCCGAATGGGGCGGCGCCCAGGCCGAATACCTCGCCGTCCGGCGCACCGGCGACGCGGCCCTGACCGCCGCCGCCCGCCAGCGCCTGCGCCTCTTGGGTATGCCCGACGGCGTCGTCGCCGGTCTCGACCGCGACGGTCGGCCACGCACGACGATCACCGTCACCGCGCCCTTGGGCGGGGTGATCTCCAAGCTCGACGTGCGGGCGGGCATGACCGTGGCCTTGGGCCAGACCCTGGCCGAGATCAACGGCCTCTCGAAGGTCTGGGTCACGGCCGCCGTGCCTGAGGCGCAGGCCGGCCAGCTGCGTCCTGGCCAGGGCGTCGGCGTCACCCTGGCGGCCTATCCGGGCGAGACCTTGCGCGGGACGGTCCAGGCCGTGCTCCCGCAGGCTCAAGGCGACAGCCGCACCTTGCAGGCGCGGATCGAACTGCCCAACCGCGACGGCCGCCTCAAGCCCGGCATGTTCGCCACCGTCGCCTTCGACGCGACGACCCGCACCACCTTGCTGGTCCCATCCGAGGCGGTGATCCGCACCGGCGCGCGCAACGTCGTGATGCGGGCCTCGGACGGCGGCCGCTACCAGGCCGTCGAGGTTCGGACCGGGCGCGAGGCTGGAGGCCGGACGGAGGTCCTGGCGGGACTGTCTTCGGGGCAGCGGATCATCGCCTCGGGTCAGTTCCTAATCGACTCCGAAGCCAGCCTGGCCGGCTTGCAGGTCCAGCCACTTCCGGCGTCAGGACCTCCAGCGTCGCCGAGCGACATGAGCATGGCCAAGCCTATGACGCCGGCCAAGCCCGCGCTGGCCGAAGCTGTCGGCCGCGTCGAGCAGGTGACGAAGGACGGCGTCACCCTGTCCCACGGTCCCGTGCCAGCGATCGGCTGGCCGGCCATGACCATGACTTTCCGCGCCGACCCGATGCTGCTGAAGGGCTTGAAGGTCGGCGACCAGGTCAGCTTCGCCTTCGATCCGCCGCCGGCCGATCCCACCGTCCGGCGCATCGCCAAGATCGGCGGTGGTGCATGATCGCCGCCCTGATCCGCTGGTCGGTCGCCAACCGCTTCTTCGTGCTGCTGGGCGCCCTGGCGCTGATCGTGGCCGGCGGCCTGGCCGTGCGCTCGACCTCGATCGACGCCTTGCCCGACCTCTCCGACACCCAGGTGATCATCCGCACCAGCTATCCGGGCCAAGCCCCGCAACTGGTCGAAAACCAAGTCACCTATCCCTTGGCCACCACCATGCTGTCGGTGCCCGGAGCCAAGACCGTGCGCGGCTATTCGTTCTTCGGCGACAGCTTCGTCTACGTGATCTTCGACGACAAGACCGACCTCTACTGGGCCCGATCGCGGGTCTTGGAATATCTCAACCAGGTTCAGTCGCGCCTGCCCGAAAGCGCCCGCCCAGCCCTAGGTCCCGACGCCACAGGGGTCGGCTGGGTCTATGAGTACGCCTTGGTCGACAAGACCGGCGGCCACGACCTCAGCCAGCTGCGCTCGTTGCAGGACTGGTTCCTGCGCTATGAGCTGAAGGCCCTGCCGGGCGTAGCCGAGGTCTCGGCGATCGGCGGCATGGTGCGCGAGTATCAGGTCGTGCTCGATCCGCAGAAGCTGGCCAGCTTCGGGGTCACGCACCAACAGGTCGTCGCCGCGCTGAAGGGCGCCAACGCCGAGACCGGCGGTTCGGTGCTGGAGCTGGGCGAGGCCGAGTACATGGTCCGCGCCACCGGCTATCTGAAGACGATTGAGGACTTCCAGGCCGTGCCGTTCAGGACGGCGGCCGGCGGGATCCCCGTGCGTCTCGGGGACGTGGCCACGATCCAGGTCGGCCCGGAGATGCGACGCGGCATCGCCGAACTCAACGGTCAAGGCGAGGTGGCCGGTGGGGTGGTGATCTTGCGCTCCGGCGAAAACGCCCGCACCACGATCGCGGCGGTGAAGGCCAAGCTGACCGAGCTGAAGAAGAGCCTGCCGCCCGGCGTCGAGGTGGTCACCACCTACGACCGCTCGGGCCTGATCGACCGCGCCGTCCATAACCTGACCGGCAAGCTCCTGGAGGAATTCCTGGTCGTCGCCCTGGTCTGCGCCCTGTTCCTGGGCCACCTGCGTTCGGCCCTGGTGGCGATCATCTCGCTGCCGCTGGGCGTCCTGGCCGCCTTTCTGGTCATGAAGAGCCAGGGCGTCGACGCCAACATCATGTCGCTGGGTGGCATCGCCATCGCCATAGGAGCCATGGTCGACGCGGCCGTGGTGATGATCGAGAACGCCCACAAGAAGCTGGAGCGATGGGCCCACGAGCATCCGGGTGAGACCCTGGCTGGCGAGACCCGCTGGAAGGTGATCACCGAGGCCGCCGCCGAGGTCGGTCCGGCGCTGTTCTTCAGCCTGTTGATCATCACCCTGTCGTTCATCCCGGTCTTCACACTACAAGCGCAGGAAGGCCGGCTCTTCCGCCCCCTGGCCTTCACCAAGACCTACGCCATGGCGGCGGCGGCCGTCCTGTCGGTGACCTTGATCCCGGTGCTGATGGGCTATTTGATCCGGGGCCGTATCCCCGACGAGGCGTCCAATCCGATCAACCGCGTGCTGACGGCGGCTTATCGCCCGCTGCTGGACCGGGTGATGCATCGCCCCAGGACGACGCTTGTGGTCGCGCTTCTGGCCTTTGCCACCACCGCTTGGCCGCTGGCCCATCTGGGCGGGGAGTTCATGCCCAACATGGACGAAGGCGACCTGCTCTATATGCCCTCGGCCCTGCCGGGCCTGTCGGCCGCCAAGGCCGGACAGCTCCTCCAGCAGACCGACCGGATGATTAAGACCGTACCGGAGGTCGACAGCGTGTTCGGCAAGGCCGGCCGCGCCGAGAGCGCCACCGATCCGGCCCCGCTGGAGATGTTCGAGACCACCATCCGCTTCAAGCCGCGCGACCAGTGGCGGCTGGGCATGACGCCCGACAAGTTGGTCGCCGAGCTCGACCAGCGCGTACGCGTCCCGGGCCTCACCAATGTCTGGGTGCCGCCGATCCGCAACCGTATCGACATGCTGGCCACCGGCATCAAGAGCCCGATCGGGGTCAAGGTGTCGGGGGCCAACCTGGCGGAACTCGACCGCATCGCGCGCGAAGTCGAGGGCGTGGCCAAGAGCGTTCCCGGGGTCAGTTCGGCCTTGGCCGAGCGGCTGACCGGCGGGCGTTATGTCGACGTCCGCATCGACCGGGCCGCCGCCGCGCGGTTCGGGCTCAACATCGATGACGTCCAATCGATCGTCTCCGGCGCGATCGGCGGCGAGACCATCGGCCAGACGGTCGAGGGCCTGGCGCGCTATCCGATCAGTGTCCGCTATCCGCGTGAACTGAGGGATAGCCTGGAAGGCCTGCGGGCCCTGCCGGTGCTGACGCCCGGCGGCGCCCAGATCACCCTGGGCACGGTGGCGCAGGTCCAGATCGCCGACGGGCCGCCGATGCTCAAGAGCGAGAACGGCCGACCCACGACCTGGGTCTATGTCGACGTTCGAGGCCGTGACCTGGCTTCGGTCGTCGGCGACCTGCGCCAAGCAGTGACCCAGAAGGTGCGGCTCTCGCCCGGCGTCAGCGTCTCCTACTCGGGGCAGTTCGAATATCTGCAGCGGGCCGCCGACCGGCTGAAGATCGTCGTGCCGGCCACCCTGCTGATCATCTTCGTGCTGCTCTACGTGATCTTCCGTCGCTTCGACGAAGCGGGGCTGATTATGGCTACCTTGCCGTTCGCCCTGACCGGCGGGATTTGGACGCTGTACCTGGCAGGCTTCCATCAGTCGGTGGCCACCGGCGTCGGGTTCATCGCCCTGGCCGGGGTCTCGGCCGAGTTCGGGGTGGTGATGCTGATCTATCTCAAGCACGCCATGGACGCCCTGGGTCCCAACCCCACGCCCGACCAGGTCGAGGCCGCCGTACGAGAAGGCGCCCTGCTGCGGGTGCGGCCCAAGGCCATGACCGTGGCCGTGATCCTGGCGGGTCTGGCGCCGATCCTCTGGGGTCATGGCGCGGGTTCCGAAGTGATGAGCCGCATCGCCGCCCCGATGATCGGCGGCATGCTCACCGCGCCGCTGCTGTCGATGTTCGTGATCCCGGCCGGCTACCTGCTGCTGCGCCGCCGCCAGGCCCGCCCCCCCGCTTCTGCTTCCACTTCAGCCTAGGAGATTAACCCGATGAAGACCCTGTCCCTGACCCTGGCCGCCCTGCTAGCGACGACCAGCCTGGCCGCCTGCGGCCGCAAGGCCGAAGCGCCCGCGACGCCCGCCGCTCCAGCTCCCGCCGCCACTCCTGCTCCAGCGAGCAACGCGATGGCCGGCATGGACATGGCTCCGGCCGACAAGATGGCCAAGGGCGTCGGCGTCGTGAAGGCGATCGACAAGGCCGCCGGCACGATCACCCTCGACCACGAAGCCATCCCCCAGGCCGGCTGGCCGGCCATGACCATGGGCTTCAAGATTGCGCCGGCCCTGCTGGACGGCGTCGCGATCGGCGATCATGTCGCCTTCGACCTGAAGCTCCATGACGGCGCGGGCGAGGTGACCGCGATCAGCAAGCGATAGCGGCTTGGCCGGCGGGCGCGGATCGATGTTCGCGTCCGCCGATCCTGTCACCCGCCAAGGTCAGGGTCTCGCCCATGGCGCGGCGGAGATCGTGTCTTGCCCCGCGCCGCCGGCCTTCGCGCCAAGCGTCTGGATCAGCGGGCATCCTGGATCTTGCCCGGCCTCGCACGCTTTCACAGCGTCCGCCAAGACCCGTTCCATCCGCCGAAGGTCGGCGATCCGGGCACGCACGTCATGAAGGTGGGCCGCCGCCAGATCGCGAACTTCGGCGCAGGCGGCGGCTTCATCGGTCGCCAAGGTCAGCAAGGCGCGGACTTCATCCAACTTGAACCCCAGCTCCCGCGCTCTACGCACGAAGCTCAGCTGCTCGACGTCCCGGGTCTCATAGGTCCGGTAGCGTCCTCGGCGCAGGGGCGCGGAAATCAAGCCGATCCGCTCGTAGTAGCGGATCGTCTCGATGTTGCAGCCAGTACGACGAGCAAGTTCGCCGATCTGAATTGCCTGGCCAGCCATGGTTCGCGGTCTTCGATTAGGGCTTGAGTCTGTAGTCGCTACAGATGGCATCTTGGCGCGGATCGCAACAGCAGGTGATGGCGTGATGACAAGACGCGGGCTTGGGACACCGGGCGACGGAACGCCCCGGCGCATGACGGAGGCGGCCTTGAGCTGGACCGCGCTGACAGCGGCGGCCAGTGCGGTGCTGGCCTGGGCGGCTTGCTGCATTTTGCCGATGTCCCTGGCGCTGGCGGGCCTGGGCTTGGGCGGTCTTGGCTGGATCGCGGGTCAGCGCGCTTGGCTCACCCTTCTGGCGCTGGGCGCCATCGGCGCGGGCTGGGCCCTGACCTGGCGACGGGCGCGGAGGTGTCGGATCGACAACGCCTGCGCTGCCCCCTCGCGGCTGGAGGTGGGTCTGTTGGGCGCGGCCACCCTTCTCGTCGTCCTTGCCATGCTCTGGCAGCCGATCATCGAACCTTGGGCCCTGGGCCTGATCCGGAATGCGCGCCGATGAGCGATGTCCAGATCAAACCTCAGTCGACCCTGACCTGTCCGCAATGCGGCCACAAGGCCACCGAGACCATGCCTACCGACGCCTGTCAGTATTTCTACGACTGCCGAGGCTGTGGCGCGGTGCTGAAGCCCAAGCCGGGCGACTGCTGCGTCTACTGCTCCTACGGCGACGTTCCGTGCCCACCGATTCAGAAAAATTGCAGCGCGTGTTGCGGGTGAGTACTACAGCCCGCCTCACCTCGATCTAGCCGGCTTTAGATGAAATTGACCTCCAGTGGGCCGCCGCCTAGAGTACTTAGCCCTCGACACCTTCAAGGGTCATCGGGCCGGGGCGGTGCGGCAGCCTCAGGCGGCGGGATGGAGCCTAAATCGCTCGTTCCTGAACGTGCCGGACGTCTCGCGTATCCCGCCCTGGCCGAAAGCTGGGATCGACATCAGGTCCGACCAATGCCCATATCGGGAGCCACTATGTGAAGCAGTGGGTCAAAGACGGCCTCAGCCCGCGGGCAGCCCGGACCGCTGTCCGAAACGGATAGCTGAACACACTCGCAACCGGCCTGCAGCGTTGAAGATATCGGCCGAAAGCGCAAGAGTGTCGGCATTGCAGCTAGCGGGGGACCGTGGGGGTTGGCGTGTTAGGGCAGCTTCGTCAGGTGGTGGTGGCCATGGCCGCCCTGCTAATGGCGGTGCTCGCCCTGCTGATGCCGGTCGACCGGACCCATCTTGACGCCGACCTCTTCGGGGCCGCGCCCTCCACGATCGCTGAGGACCCGGAGCGCCCCGTCGGTAGGACAGACGATCGCGTCTCGGCGCCGTCGACGCCGACCGATCTCCAGACCTCAGAATCGCCCGCCTCGGGCGCCCATCAGCACCATGCCGATGGCCCCTCCCTCTTTGGGTCGACCGCCCATGCGATCGAACCCACGGTCTCGCTCGCCATGGTCGTCCGGTTCCACCTGACGAACGACCGCAGCACGGGCCTGACCAGCAACCCGCAAGACCGTCCGCCCAAACCCGATCTCGAATCCATCGCCTAGACCGCGCGGCCACGGCCGCGCCCTCCGTGTTCGAGGAATTCCATGTCTCAGAAATCTATCGGCCGCATGCCGCGGCTCTGCGCGTCGGTGCGCGCCGGCCCCCTCCTGTCCTACCCGTCACTAGCCGGAAGCAACGCCTCGTGACCCCGATCCACGATCTGACGCTCTATGCCGCCGCCCACCCCTGAGCCCTGACCGCCGCCGTGCTGTTGGTTTTCATCGCCCTAGTCGCGGTACTGATCTTGGTCTGGATGCACCGGTTCGAGGGGGTGCTGGCGCTCTACCACGACGGCGATGGCGGAGACCCCCATTGCATCTATCTCGACAATGGGGCCATTCGGCTGGAGATCATTCGCCGCCGGGCGGCCTGGAACTTCCGCGTAACCCCGCTCCTGGGAAGCCTCCAAGCCGACCAAGTCGTCGTCGCCACGCTGCGCGCCGACGGCCTTGGACTGAGGTTCGTTTTCGACCGACGGAACGGTCGGCTGGAGTCGACCGCCAAGGTCCGCGAGCCCCTAACGTTCGTGGCGCACGTGTCGATCACCCGCGGCTCCACGGTCAGCGAGTTCGTCGTCCTGTTTGACGGGACCGAGAAGGACGGCGCGCTCGTCAGGCCGGCTGATGGGGCTCGGGCCGCCTGACGAACGGATCATGGCGGCGTAGCCAGCCGCGCGCGGGACGCTCCACGCCATGATAGACCGCAACGGAGACGAACATGCAGAAGACCAGGACACCGCCCCAGGCCACCCACGCCCAGCCGCCGACCGGCCGCACGAAGCGATCGAGCAGCTCGAAATAGGCGATGTCGACCGGTAGGTGGGTCATGTAGACGGCGTAGGAGACCTCGCCCAGATAGACCATCAGCGGCGCCGGCCAGGACGCCGCCCCGCCCGGCCTTCGCCGTCTCGGCGGTGCAGTAGATGAGCGCCGCCAGACCCAGCCAGGTCCAGCGATCGGCCAGGCCCAGCGTCGCGGCCACGACGATCCAGACCACGGCGACGCCCATGCCCGTGTGCGCCACCAGCGTGGGCGGCGCGCGGGTCGAACCGAGCCTATGGAGCGCCACGCCCATGGCGAAGGACGGGATGATCCGCAGCACGCCGCCGTGCGCGGTCAGCCTGGTCAGCGATCCGCCGTAGGCCTGAACGATGGCGTCGAGCGAAAAGAACAGGGTTGCCGCCAGGACGACCGCCACGATCGGACGTCGGCGCAGGGTCAACGACGCCAGGGCGAAGGCGGGGAAAGTCAGGTAGGCGAACCACTCGGCCGAGATCGACCAGGAGGGAAAATTCCACTGCACGGTCGGCGTCGCCCACCAGGCGTGGACCAGTAGTAGATGTTGGGGGATGGCGGCCGGATCGAAGGCCGCGGCCTCGAACCGGGCGCCGGCCCAGCGCCCCAGCCCCCACAGCATGATGGTCGCGCCGAGAGTCAGAAGGTGGACCGGATAGAGCCGCGCCAGGCGCGCCCAGAGAAACGAGCTGTAGGGGAAGCGACCTTCCGCCCAGGCGCGCACATAGACGTGGGACAGGATGAAGCCCGACAGGATGAAGAACAGGTCCACCCCAAGGTAGCCCTTGTCGATCATGCCGACCTGCTCGAGGTCGAGGCCGAGCCGGTTTCGGAAGTGATAAACGAGCACCCATCCGGCCGCGACGATGCGCAAGCCCGTCAAGGATTTGAGGTCAGCTGGATACATGTCGTCCCCCGACGGCGACGGGATGGCACCCGAGCGTCCCCGAACGCGGGTGGCGCTCCTGGTGCCGCGCGCCCTAGCCTTCGCCGATCATCCCGCCGTCGCGGCGGGTCTCGGTTTCACTTTCGACGCCTTCGACATTGCCGCGATAGACGCCGCCCTCGTCGATCATGCCGCCCTCTTCGGGGGGCGAACGATCGGATGGCGGCGCGGGCTGGGGATCTGGCTTGAGCGGGGATTTTGGATCGGTCATCTTCGGCTCCTCGACATAGACCCTTGCGGGTCGGGGCTAGCTTGATCGCGGCCTCAGGCGGGCGGCGCGCTGTGATGACGGTGGCCGCTATAGGCGACGACCTGGACCTTGCCCAGGGTCGCCAGACCGACATCGGCCGCCACTTCGAGCGTCGCGGCCAAAGCGTCGAGCTTGGACCGGGTATCGACCATCTCGACGATCAGGTGCTGTTCAGGCGCCAGGTCGCGGGCCTTGGCGCCATGCAGCACCGCCTCGCCGAAGGCCTCCTCGATGCGCAGCACCGCCGCGCCAGCGATGTCCATGGCGCGGGCGCGCTCGATCAGCACCGCGTCATAGGCCACGCCGTTCAAGGTCGCCTCGGCGTCGAGATAGATCCTCAGGATGTGCAGGTCGTCTTGGGCCACGGGTCACCTCACTCTCTAAAATCCTGGCGCGCCCCGGAACGCGGACGCGCCTTACGCTCATTCAGCCGGCCGCCTAGGCGTGCCGATCTTCCTCCGCGCACTCCACGACCTCGGTCTGGATCGTGACGTGATGCAGGTCGAAGTCGGTCTCCAGCCGCGCAGCGATGGCCTTGCGGACATCCTCACCCACTGCCCCGTCGGCCAGCACGACATGGACGGTGCAGACGGCCTGGTCGGCGCCGGTGGTCCACAGGTGCAGCTCATGGACGCTGGCGACGCCGAGCATCTCGGTGATGGCCTTGCGCACGCCGGCCAAGGCCATGCCCGGAGGGGCGCCTTCCAGCAGGATGCGGGAGGTGTCCTTCAGCAGGATCCAGGTGCGCGGCAGCACCCAGAGGCCGATGCCGATGGCGACGATCGGGTCGACGAAGCGCCATCCCGTGAACTTGATGACGACGGCGCCGACGATCACGCCCAGCGAGCCGAGCATGTCGGCCCAGACCTCCAGATAGGCGCCCTTGACGTTGAGACTCTTGTCTTTGTGGCTGCTGAGCAGGCGCATGGAGACCAGGTTGATGACCAGGCCCAGCACCGCGACGATGAACATCCCCACCGACCCGACCGGCTCGGGATTGACGATGCGCTTGACGCCCTCGACCAGCACGTAGATGGCCACGCCGAACAGCAGGATGGCGTTGAAGGCCGCGGCGAGGATTTCAAAGCGCCGATAGCCGAACGTGAATTCCTCGGTCGCCTTTTTCTGACCGACGCGGATGGCGGCCAGAGCGATGGCGAGGGCGGCGGCGTCGGTGAACATGTGCGCCGCGTCCGACAGCAGCGCCAAGCTGTTGAAGGCGATGCCGGCGACGACCTCGGCGATCAGAAACGTCGAGGTCAGCGCCAAGGCGATCGCGAGCCTGCGGCCATTGGCCTGGCTCGCGCCGTGATCGTGTCCCGCTCCCATCGAAAACGTCTCCCTTTCCCGTGCGCCGAGACGCGCCTGCCAAGTTTGAGGGATCAACGCACGAAACCGATCAATTGTGGGCGTCGCGCGTGATCCGATGGTCTATTTCTTATCGAGAATGGAAAGGGTGGCCTTCTCCATCGCGTCCTGGGTGTCCAGGACGTTGAGATTGGCCTCGTAGGCTTTCATGGCCTGCTTGAGGTCGAGGCTCTCGGCCAGGCTGTTGACGTTGGGCAACAGCACGTAACCGGCGGCGTTGGCCGCCGGGTGGCCAGGGTCATAGGCTTGCGGGAATGGCTTGGGATCGGCCTTCACCCCGCTCAGCACCACGCCCTCGTCGCCGCCCATGGGCTCGACCTTGAAGACGGGAATCTGGCGTCGATAGGGCTCGCCGCCGGGAGTTCTGGCGGTCGAGTTGGCGTTGGCGATGTTCTCGGCCAGGATCTGGATACGCTTCTTCTGGGCCTGCAGCCCCGACACGGCGATGGCCGTGCTTCCCCCTTCGATCGACGACTTGGTCATGGACTGTCTCCGGACTTGGGTTTGAAGAAAAAGACGGCGCGCCGAGACCTGCTCGGCGCGCCGCCCTTGGCTCAGCTGTGTTCAGGACTCCGGATTTCGGCCTTGCGCAGGACGAACCGGCAGATGGCCGGCAGCACGAACAGGGTCAGGGCCGTGGCCGTGATCAGGCCGCCGATGACGACGGTGGCCAGCGGGCGCTGGACCTCCGCGCCGGTGCCCGTCGCCAGCGCCATGGGCACGAAGCCCAGGGACGCGACGAGGCCGGTCATCATCACCGGCCGCAGGCGTTCCATGGCCCCGTCGATGATCGCCTTCTCCAGCGCCATGCCGGTGGCCAGGCGCTGTCGGATGGCCGTCATCATCACCAGGCCGTTCAGCACCGCCACGCCCGAGAGCGCGATGAAGCCGACGGCGGCCGAGACCGAGAACGGGATGCCCCGCAGCGCCAGGCCAAACACCCCACCGGCCAAGGCCAGCGGAATGGCCGAGAACACGGCCGCGGCCGGCGCGATGCCACCCAAGGCCATATAGAGCAGGCCGAAGATCAGCAGGAAGCAGAGCGGGACCACGAGCGCCAGGCGGCCTTGGGCAGCCTTAAGGTTCTCGTACTGACCACCCCAGACCAGCCAGGAGCCGGCCGGCAGCTTGACCTGCGCATCGACCTTCTGCTGGGCCTGCGTGACGAACGAGCCCAGGTCCGCGCCGCGAACATTGGACTGGACGACGACGCGACGCTTGCCGTTCTCGCGGCTGACCTGGTTGAGGCCTTCCGAATAGGAGAACTTGGCCACGTCGCGCAGCGGCACAGATGCGCGGGCCCCGCCACCGGCCCGTTCCGGCAGCATCACCGGCAGGGCGCCGACGGCGTCCAGGTCGTTGCGGCTGGCGTCCGGCAGGCGGACCACCACGTCGAAGCGGCGGTCGCCCTGGAAGACCAGGCCGGCCTCGCGACCGCCCATGGCCACGGCCAGGGTGTCGGCGACCTCTTCGACCGTCAGGCCCAGGCGGCCGATGGCGTCGCGGTCGAGCTGAACGTCGAGGGTCGGGAAGCCAGAGGTCTGCTCGACCTTGACGTCCGCCGCGCCCTTCACCGTCCGCAGGACCGTGGCGATCTCCTCGGCCGTTCGGCTCATGGCATCGAGATCGTCGCCATAGACCTTGATGGCCACATCGCCGCGCACACCGGCGATCAGCTCGTTGAAGCGCATCTGGATCGGCTGGCTGAACTCGTAGGCGTTGCCCGTCAGGCCTTCCAGCTTGCTCTCGATACGGCCGATCAGCTCGGCCTTGGTCTCACCCTTGTTGGGCCATTCCTTCTGGGGTTTGAGGATAATGAAGGCGTCCGAGGCGTTGGGCGGCATGGGGTCGCTGGCGACCTCGGCCGTGCCGGTCTTGGAGTAGACGAAGGCCACTTCGGGGAAGCCTGCCACGACGCGCTCGATCCGCCGCTGCATGCGCAGAGACTGTTCCAGCGAGGTCGACGGGATGCGCAGGGCCTGGACGGCCATGTCCTTCTCGTCGAGCTGAGGCGTGAACTCCCGGCCCAGGAACCCGAAGGTCACTGCGGCGACGACGAAGATGCCGGCCGCCGCGCCAATCACAGGCCAGGGCTTGGCCACGACCTTGCGCAGGGCCGGTTCGTAGCGGGACTTGGTCCAACGGACCGGCGCGACTTCCTTCTCGGCCACCTTGCCGTTGATCAAGATGGCGATCATGGCCGGGATGAAGGTCAGCGACAGCACGAAGGCGCCGGCCAGGGCCAGCATCACGGTGATGGCCATCGGCGAGAAGGTCTTGCCCTCGACACCGGTGAAGGTCAGCAGCGGGGCGTAGACCAACAGGATGATCGCCTGGCCATAGACGGTGGGCGAGATCATCTCGCGGGCGGCTTCACGGGTTTCGCCAAGACGCTCCGACAGGGTCAGGAGACGGCCCTCGTGGTGCTGGCGCTCGGCCAGGCGCCGCAGGGCGTTCTCGACGATGATGACGGCGCCGTCGACGATCAGGCCAAAGTCCAGCGCGCCCAGGCTCATCAGATTGCCCGAGACGCCAAGCTTGTTCATGCCGATCGCGGTGATCAGCATCGACAGCGGGATGACCAGGGCCGTGATCAGGGCGGCGCGGAAGTTACCCAGCAGCAGGAACAGCACCACGATGACCAGCAGCGCGCCTTCGGTCAGGTTCTTCTCGACCGTCTTGATGGTCGCGCCGACCAGCTTGGAGCGGTCGTAGACCACCTGGACCTTGATGCCGGGCGGCAGGCTCTTGGTGACCTCGGCCAGCTTCTCGGCCGAGGCGCCGGCCACGGTGCGGCTGTTTTCGCCGGTCAGCATCAGGACGGTGCCGACCACGACCTCCTCGCCATTCTCCGAGGCCGCGCCGGTGCGCAAGGCGCCGCCGAGCTTGACCACGGCGACGTCGCGGACGCGGATCGAAACGCCTTCGCGCGCGGCGACCGTGGCGTTGGCGATCTCGTCGACCGTGCGCACGCGGGCGTCGGCGCGGACGAGGAAGGCTTCCCCGCCCTTCTCGACGAAGTTGGCGCCGACCGCGAGGTTAGCCGCCTCCAGGGCCTTGGCCAGGTCGTTGAACGACACGCCCAGCGAGGCCATGCGCACAGCGTCCGGCTGGACGATGAACTGCTTTTCGAAGCCGCCGATGGAGTCGACGCCGGCCACGCCCGCGACCGAACGCATCTGGGGCCGCACGATCCAGTCTTGCACTTCGCGCAGGAAGGCCGCCTGGGCTGTGGAATCCGACAGTCGCTCGCCCGTAGAGGTCAGGTAGGTTCCATCGCTTTGCCAACCGGGGGCGCCGTCGGTGACCTTGGCGCCCTTCCCGCCCGGATGCTCGTAGGCCACGGTCCACATCAGGACCTCGCCGAGACCCGACGAGATTGGGCCCATGGCCGGTTCGGCGCCGGCGGGCAGACTTTGGCGCACCTGGGTCAGGCGCTCGGCCACCTGCTGGCGGGCGAAGTAGATGTCGGTCTTTTCCTTGAAGACGATGGTGACCTGGGAAAAGCCGTTGCGTGAGATCGAGCGGGTCGACTCCAGACCGGGGATGCCGGCCATGGCCGTCTCCACCGGGAAGGTGACGAGCTTTTCCACCTCGGCCGGGGCCAGGGTCCCCGAGACGGTGTTGATCTGCACCTGCTTGTTGGTGATGTCGGGCACTGCGTCGATCGGCAGGCGCACGAGGTTGTAGACGCCCAGGGCCGCGACCAGCGTGACCAGAGCGATGACCGCCCAGCGGAAGCGAACGGAAAGGTCGAGGATGCGGCCGATCATCGGGCCACCTCGCCGGTTTCCATGGCGTGTGGTTTGGCGGCGTAGCGGACCTGCAGCCTGGTCACCGACGCCCGCTGCACCAGCGGCAAGGTCGCCTCGTAGCGAGCCGGTTCGCGATCCATGCGCTGGGGACTGAGCGCGGCCAGGCGTGTGGGCACGGTGATGGCCCAGTGACCGTCAGGATCGTAGGCGCTGATGTCGAGGTGAGCGGTGACAGGTGGCAGGCTTGCACCAGACGCGCGCCGGATCAGGCCAAAGACACGCAGACCGCTTGCGGTGTCGCGCGCCGAGGCAGTGATGATCTCGACCTCCCGACCGCCGAGGCGGTCGATGGTCACGCTATCCTTGGCCACGGCGGCCGAGGCGGTGAAGCTCGCGGCCAGGGCGGCCACGGCGAGGATGACCTTAGTCCTCATGGCTCGCCTCCCCCTTGCCGAGTTCGGCCTTGAGCAGGAAGGCGCCTTTGCCGGCGATCTGCTCGCCGGCGCGCACGCCCGAGAGGATCTCGACGTGACCGCCGCCGCGGCGGCCCACCCGGACCGGGCGCGGCTCGAAGCCCTCCTTGGTGCGGACGAAGACGACCTCCGCGCCATTGACCGTCTGGACGGCTTCATCGGGTGCGGAGATGCGACCCTCTGGGCCGGCGGCCGGACCGCGCGGGGTGATCCGCGCGCGCAGGGCCTGGCCGGGTGTCAACATCGGAGCGCGGCCGCTGACGGCCAGCACGGCGGTAGCCGAGCGGTTCTCGGCGTCCAAGGCTGGCGTGATGCTGCGCACCGTGGCGTTCACCGAGCCGCTGGCGGTCTCCAGGATGGCCGTGTCGCCTGGCTTGACGCGCTGGGCGTCGGCGACCGGCAGGGCCGCCTGGATCTCGATGCGGCCCGGGTCGGCGACGCGGAAGAGTTCGGAACCGGCCGTGACATAGGCGCCGAGCGTGGCGCTAGCGGCGGTGATCCGGCCGGAGATCGGGCTGGTGACCGCCAACGTACGACCGTTGCCGCTGACGCCGGCGGCGGCGCTGGCGCCGCTGGCGCGGCGCAACTCCGACTCGGCGATGGCCGCCTCGCGCTGGGCGGCTTCGAGGTCCTGGCGAGCGGTGATCTTGGCGTCGAACAGGCGCTGCTCGCGGACCAGGGCCTGGCGGGCGGCAGCGGCCTTGGCGGCCGCGGTGCTACGGTCGGCGCTGATGGCCGCGGCGTCGCGGCTTTCTATGGCGGCGATCACTTCACCGGCGGCGACGGGGTCCCCCAGGCGCTTGTTGATGCGGACGATAGCCCCGTCGGCGCGGGCCGCCAGGATCGCCGCGCCGTTGGGCGTGGCCACCACGGTGGCCTGGGCCGAAACGGCGGCGTCGAGGCCGCCGCCGGTGAGGGTCAACAGTTGGATGCCATCGGAGACGATGCGATCGGCGGTCATGCCCACGTGGGGCTTTTCGCCGGCGTGGTCTTCCTTGGCCTCGGCCGCGGGGGCGTCCTTGGCCGGCGAAGACAGCAGGGACTTGCCGACCAGCGCGCCGACGCCAGCGGCCAGCAGGCTACTGACCGCCACGGCCGTCAGCAGGGTCTTTCGATCGTTGGATTTCATGGTGAGCTTTCCTATTGGGCGGCGGCGCGTTCGAGCGCGGCCAGCGCCTTGGCGCGGTCGAGACGCGCGGCGATGAGTTCGGTGCGGGCGGTCGTCAGGGCGGCTTGCGCGTCTAGGACTTCGAGCAGCGAGAATTTCCCCGCCTCGAAGCCGCCTCGCGCCAGGTCGACGGCGGTCTGGGCCTGGGGCACGACCTTGCTGTCGAGCACTTCCAGCCTGGCGGTGGCGGCGCGCAATGCCGCCTCCCCGTCCCGAACGGCCCGAACCGAGCGCGCCAGGGCCAGGCGTTCGCGCGCCTCGGCCGCGGTGGCGTCCGCGCGGGCGGCCGCGACGGTACCCTGGTTGCGGTTGGAGATTGGGATCGGGGCGGTAAAGCCGACGATCATCGCCGAGTCCCCGGTCTGCTCGAACCGCCGAACCCCGGCCTGGACGGTGAGGTCCGGACGACCAGCGGCGCGTTCGCGATCGATCACCGCCCGGGCGGTCTCCAGCTGGGCGCGCGCTTGGCGCACATCCAGGGTTTCGCCGGGATCGATCGTGGCCATCACCGGCGTCGCCGGCTGCGGGGACCGCACCAGCTCGATGGTCTCGGCCGCATCGCCCCAGAGGGTTACTAGAGCGCGGCGCGCGGCTGCGGCCTCGGCCTCGGCGGCAATGACGGCGGCGGCGGCCTCACGGCTGGCCGCCTCAGCCCGCAACGCCCGCAGGGGCGGCTCGCGACCGGCTTCGACCAACGTGCCGGCGACCTTGGAAAGGCCTTCGGCGCGGGTGGCCGTCTCTCGGGCCAGGGCCAGACGATCCTGCGCCGCGAGGGCTTCGGCATAACGGACGCTGACTTCTTGGGTGAGGTCGGCCTTGGCGATGACGAAGCCGATCCGGGCGGCGTCGACCTCGGCGTTGGCGGCGGCGGCGCGGGTGCGACGCTTGCCGCCCAGCTCCAGGCGCTGGCTGATGGTGGCCGTGGTTTCGGCTGCGCCGAAGCGGCCATAGGGGCCCGAACCGGCGAAGTTCTCCGATTGGAGGCCGGCTTCAGGGTTTGGCATCAGGTCGGCTTGGCGAGCGCGGCCCTCAGCCGCTTTCACCGAGGCTTCGGCTGCCGTGACAAGCGGTGACTGGGTCTGGGCGCGCATGATAGCGGCGTCCAGGGTGAGCGGCTCAGCGAGCGCGCGCGAAAGCGCGCCGCTGCCGGCAAGCGCCAGGACCGCGCCGAAAATGGCGGCGGACCGAGCATAGCGGGAATGCATGAGAGGTCCCTATGTGAGAACTGACGAAGGCGATTACGCGCGCGAGGGCGCGGCCAGGGTCAGGCTCGAGGGGGCTCGTTGGGGCCGTCCGGCATGCGCGAGAGCGGCATGTGGGGCGGCGCTGGAGTCAGGCGGATGCGCGTGACGGAGACGTAGGTCTGCCCGGCCGTGGCGAGCCCGATCAGCGACGGAGAATGATGGCAATGGCCAATCCCGCAGACCTCGCCGTCGGCCAGGTCTGCGGGATCCTGGTCATTGGCCTGGGCAAAGGTCGTGGCCTCGGCGACGGCGCTCGTCTTCTTGCTCGACAGGGAGTCGGCCGAGCATAAGCCTGAACGCAATGATGGCGCAGCTACGGCGAGCACCAGCAGGCACGCTAGAAGCGCTCCCGTCCAGGTTTTCAGCCATGTCGCCACATCGAACATGTAAGGGCCTATAGCGTCCGTGATGCGTCGAGGAAATACGTTACAAGATACACTTGGCGTGGCGCATCAGCGCGGCAGTGAGAGTTAGATCCGAGTTCGCGGACGGGCCCGTGTCACCGCTCGCAGCGGCGTGCTGGTGGTCACGTATTTCGAAAGAGCGTCCAGGCGGAAGCTATAGATTCTGATCAACTTTTCGCGCTCGGCCTTAAACTTGAACTGCAGCGCCGCTAGGCCGGTTATCTTGTTGGTGTGGCGAAGCAGCGTGCCGCGCGCGCTGCGCTCCAGGTGGAAGTATTCATACGATCGCGCGAAGAATGGACCGGACTGGAAGGCGATCTCCTCGCCTGGCGCCATGCCAATGACCCGAGCCCTGACCCTCAGACGCTTTTCCGGATTGGAGCCGATACGGATGTAGACGCTGGCGCCCCGAATGGGGACGCCGTCGATTTCCCAATGAGGATGCCAACGCGGGTAGCCACCGAACTCCGACAAGGTTCGCCAGACCTTAGTGGGGGGGGCGGCGATATCGATCTCAGATTCAATGATCATGGGCGGCCTTTCGTCGCCATCTCGCTTGAGCTCGATGCAGCCGAGACAGGCTGCGGGCACGGACGGTTGGTGGAAAGCGTACAGACCCGAAACTGCTCGCCTGACATGACCGGGCCGGGGGTCGGCAGGTCGAAGAAAATGCAATGGCGCTCGCGCCCACGCAGGCCCCACAGGACACGCGTCGCCGTGCTGATGACGTTTCCACCCGCGTCAAGACGATCCGCTCGGATGATCCGCGGCGAGGATCCTATGGACCGTCGACAGATCGCGCCATGGAAACGGACCCCCTCACCTTCGGCGATGGCGCGGACCGACTCAAGTGCGAAGCCCCGCTGAGTGTTGAGCACGATGGGCTTTTCGATCGTGTCTGCAGTAGCCCCGCCCGAAAAGGCCAGGATCAGAAGCCCAATTCCTTTTCCGCCTAGGTGGCGCAAGTGTTGTCGGTTCATGTTCGATGCTCCAGGCCGATCGCCAAAACCCCAATCGACATGACGAGCAGAAGCATCGCCGCAGCCAGGGCCATTATCGCACGGCGGGCCGATCGGCGGGCCCAGTCCGACGCTTCGGTGCGAGGTTCTTCGCCATTCATGCCTGGCGGTCCTTGTAGGCGAGCAACCGCAGCGCGTTGGCCACCACCAGAAGGGTCGAGCCCTCGTGGAAGATCACCGCCTCGCCGATCTTCAGGCCAAACAGGGTCGCTGGGATCAGCACCGCGACCATGCCCAGGCTGACCCACAGGTTCTGGCGGATGATGGCGCTGGTCTTGCGGCTAAGGCCCACGGCGAACGGCAGATGGGTCAGGTCATCGGCCATCAGCGCGACGTCGGCGGTTTCCAGCGCCACGTCCGAGCCGGCCGCGCCCATGGCGATGCCGACGGTGGCGTTGGCCATGGCCGGGGCGTCATTGACCCCGTCGCCGACCATCGCGGCCTTGCCGTAGTGCTGGCGCAGGGCCTTGATGGTCTCGACCTTGTCCTCCGGCATCAGGCCGCCGCGGGCTTCGTCGAGACCCAGATCACGGGCGATCGCATCGGCGACCGACTGGTTGTCGCCCGACAGCATGATCATGCGGGTGATCCCCAGCGAGCGAAGGCGAACGATAACGTCGCGGGCCGCGGGGCGGGCGGTGTCCATCAGGCCCAGCACGCCGAGAAAACGATCACCGTAGCGGACGACGACCACTGTCCGGCCGCGCGCTTCAAGGCGCTTGGCATCGCTCCAGACCGATACGGGCAGGTCTTTCTGGTCGCCTTCGAATAGGCCCGGCTTGCCGATCACGACGTCCTTGCCATCGACCTGGGCCTGGATGCCCTGCCCTGTCAGGCTCTTGACGTTGGTGGCTTCACGATGGGCCTGGCCGATCAGCTTGGCCTCCCCGTCGCGCACCACGGCGGCCGCCAGCGGGTGGTCGCTGAGCGCCTCGACGGCCACGGCGATGGCGAGCAGCTCGGCCTCATCGACGCCTTCGGCAGGGACGATATCGGTCAGCTTGGGCTTGCCCTCGGTTAGGGTGCCGGTCTTGTCGAAGGCCAGAGCGGTCAGCGTTCCGAGATTTTCCAGGGGACCGCCGCCCTTGACCAGGACGCCGCCGCGCCCTGCCCGGGCCACGCCACTGAGCACGGCGCTGGGCACCGAAATGGCCAGGGCGCAGGGGCTAGCGGCTACCAGGACCGCCATGGCGCGGTAGAAGCTGCGGCTGAACGGCTCGTCGAGCACCAGGAAGGCCAGCATCAGGGTCGCGACCAGCACCAGCACGGCCGGCACGAAGACCTTCTCGAACCGGTCGGTAAAGCGCTGGGTGGGCGAACGCTGGGCCTCGGCCTCGGCGACCATGCGCACGACGCGGGCCAGGGTGCTCTCGCCGGCCTTGCGGGCCACGCGGATGTCGAGCGCGCCCGCGCCATTGATGGTGCCGGCGAAGACCCGGTACTCGGCGCTGGCCTTGGCGAAGTCGAGGTCGCGATCGGCGCTGGCGCGCTTGTCGACCGGCACGCTTTCGCCGGTGACCGGGGCCTGGTTGACGCTGCTGTCGCCGGCTACGACGACGCCGTCGGCGGCGATGCGCTCGTTGGGCCGCACCAGGATGATGTCGCCGATCTCCAGGGCCTCGACGGCGACGTCCTCTGTCTTGCCGTCGCGGCGAACCGTGGCCCGCTCGGGGGCCAGCTTGGCCAGGGCTTCGATCGCCCGGCGGGCCCGGCCCATGGCGTAATGCTCCAGGGAATGACCCATGCTGAATAGGAAGAGGAGAAGCGCGCCTTCCGCCCATTGCCCCAGGGCCGCGGCCCCGGCGGCGGCCACCAGCATCAAGGTATCGATCTCGAACTTGCGCTTGCGCAGGTTTTCGATCGCCTCGGTCAGGGTGAACCAACCGCCGAACACGTAGGCGGCCATATAGAAGGCCAGCGGGATCCAGCCATCGGCCTTGAGGCTGATGAGCCAGCCGACCAGCAGGGTCGCGCCGCACAGCAGGGCGAAGATCAGTTCGGTTCGCTCGCCGAAAAGCCCACCATGGGCGTGGCCGTGGCCGCCCTCCCCTTCACCGTGCTTGTGGTCGTCATTCGGGCCATGATCGTGGCCCTTATGATCGTGCGCAGACTTGCTGGTCATAATGCTCGCTCCTACCGGTGCGGCTCGACGTGATGGCCGCCGTAGCGAAGGACCTCGACCTTCTCGAAGGTGACCAGGCCGATGTCCTTGAGGTCGTCGAGCTTGGTCAGGAACTCGCGCAGGCGGGCTTCCTCATCGACGAACTCGATGACCACGGGCAGGTTGTCGTTGAAGTCGAGCGGGCGCGGCTCGTGCATGCGTGCGGATTCACCGAACCCCTTGCGGCCGCGCAGGACCGTGGCGCCGGCCAGACGCGCGGTCTGGGCGCGCTGGACGATGACGTCCATCAGGGAGCGATCGCCGACCAGGGCGTTTTCGTCGGTGTAGATGCGGAGCAGGACGGCTTGTCCGGGGGTTTGCATAGGCGTCTCCTCTTGATGATTACGGCCCGTGAGAGCTGTTCGCTCGGGACGGTTGAAGGTGATGCGCCGGCGCGACGCTGTGGGGGCTGAGGGGCCGCGCCGGCGCCCCGGCTAGTGCGTCGTGCTCAAATCCGACGCGGCCGGTCCCTCGTCTGGGGTCTTCCGACCAGACCCCAGTTGGAGGATGAGTTTGGCGATGGCGGGCAGGACCAGCAGGGTCACGGCGGTGGCCGTGATCAGGCCGCCGATGACCACCATGGCCAGGGGCTTTTGGACCTCGGCGCCGGTGCCGCTGGCCAGGGCCATCGGGATGAAGCCGATGGCCGGCACCAGGCCCGTCATCAGGACCGGGCGGAAGCGTTCGACCGAGCCCTCATAGATCGCCTGGGCGACGGGCACGCCGGCGTCGAGCCGCTCTCGGACGCTGGTCATAACGACCAGGCCGTTGAGGACGGCCACGCCGGCCAGCACGATGAAGCCGACCGCGGCTGAGATCGAGAACGTGATCCCGGTCAGGGCCAGGGCGAACACGCCGCCGGATAGTCCCAGCGGAATGGCCGCGAACACCGAGGCTGCCGGCCCGAAACCGCCCAGCGCCATGTAGAGCACCAGGAAGATCAGCGCGAAGCACAGCGGCACGACGATCGACAGGCGCTGGGTGGCGGCCTTCAGGTTCTCGAACTGGCCGCCCCAGGTCAGCCAGTAGCCGGTCGGCAGCTGGACGGCGTCGACCTTGCTGCGGGCTTCGGTGACGAACGAGCCGATGTCGCGGCCACGAACGTTGACCTGGATAACCACCCGGCGCTTGCCGTCTTCGCGGCTGATCTGGTTCAGACCATCCGAGAAGCGGAACTGCACCAGCTCCCGCAGCGGCACCGACCGTTGCAGGCCGTTCTCGCCGGCCGGCAGCATGACCGGTAGAGCGCCCAGGGCATCGAGGTCGTTGCGCTGGGTCATCGGCACGCGGACGGTGATGTCGAAGCGGCGATCACCCTCGAAGACGTCGCCGGCCTGGCGACCGCCCATGGCCGTGGCCACGGTGTCGGCCACCTGGTCGATGCTGAGCCCAAAGCGGGCGATGGCGGCGCGGTCGAACTTGACGTCCAGGGTCGGGGCCCCGCCGACCTGTTCGACACGGACACCCTCGGCGCCTTGGATCGACTGCAGGACCGCGCCGATCTTGGCGGCCGTGGCGCTCATCTTGTCCAGATCGTCGCCGTAGAGCTTGATGGCGACGTCGCCACGCACGCCGGCGATCAGCTCGTTGAAGCGCATCTGGATCGGCTGGGTGACTTCGAAGCTGTTGCCCAGCAACGGCGAGACCTTGCCCTCGATGCGCTCGACGACCTTGGCCTTGTTGGCGACGTCCTTGGGCCACTCCTTCTGGGGCTTCAGGATAATGAAGCCGTCCGAGGCGTTGGGCGGCATCGGGTCGGTGGCGACCTCGGCCGTGCCGGTCTTGGAGAACATCATCTCCACTTCGGGCAGGGACGAGACGCTCTTTTCGACCTGGCGCTGCATGGTCAGCGACTGTTCCAGGGCCGTCGACGGGATCTTCAGCGAGCCCATGGCGACGTTCTTTTCGTCGAGCTGCGGGATGAACTCCTGGCCCAGCGTCGTGTAGACCACGCCAGCGACCAGGAAGAGCGCCACCGCGCCGCCGATGAACGGCCAGGGGCGATCGACCACGCGCTTGAGGACGGGTTCATAGCGCTGCCGGGAGACAGCGATCAGCTTGACCTCTTTTTCCGAGACCTTGCCGCGCATCAGGATGGCGACAAGGGCCGGGACGAAGGTCAGCGACAGGATGAAGGCTGCGCCCAGGGCCAGCATGATGGTGATGGCCATCGGCGAGAAGGTCTTGCCTTCCACGCCGGTGAAGGTCAGCAGCGGAGCGAAGACCAGGAAGATGATCGCCTGGCCGAAGACGGTCGGACGGATCATTTCCTGGGCCGCGCGAAGCACGGTCTCCAGGCGTTCGGGCAGACGCAGCAGCCGGCCTTCGTGGTGCTGGCGCTCGGCCAGCCGTAGCAGACAGTTTTCGATAATGATGACGGTGCCGTCGACGATCAGGCCGAAGTCCAGCGCCCCCAGGCTCATCAGGTTGCCCGGCACCTTCAGCTCGTTCATGCCGATGGCCATCATCACGAAGGACAGCGGGATGATCAGCACGGCGATGAAGGCGGCGCGGACGTTGCCGAGCAGCAGGAAGAGGGTCGCGGCGACCAGGATGGCGCCTTCGGTCAGGTTGCGTTCGACGGTCTTGATGGTGGCGTTGACCAGCACCGATCGGTCGAGCGCGGTGGTGATGACCACGCCGTTCGGCAAGGCCTTGCGAACATCGACCAGCTTGTCGCCGACCGACTTGGCCACCGAGCGGCTGTTCTCGCCGATCAGCATCAGGGCGGTGCCGACGACCACTTCTTCGCCGTTCTTGCTGGCCGCGCCGGTGCGCAGGTCGCCGCCGACCCGCACGGTGGCGACGTCCTTGACGGCGACGGGTACGGTGCGACGGGTGGCGATGATGGCGTTCTGGATCTCGTCGAGCGTGCGAACCCGCGCGTCGGCCCGGACCAGATAGGCCTCGCCGGCGCGCTGGATGAAGTTGGCCCCGACCGAGAGGTTGGCCCCTTCCAGGGCCTTGGCCAGGTCGGTGTAGGAGACGCCGTAGGCCACGAGCTTGGCCGGGTCGGGTTCGACCACGTACTGCTTCTGGAAGCCGCCGATGGAGTCCACGCCGGCCACCCCCTTGACGGTGCGCAGTTGCGGACGAACGACCCAGTCCTGGATGGTGCGCAAGTACGCGCCCTGCGAGGTGGCGTCGGTGAGGCGCTCGCCTTCCGGCGTCAGATAGGCGCCGTCACTCTGCCAGCCGGTCTGGCCGTCACGCACCTTGGCGCCCTTGCCGCCCGGATTGGCGTACTCCACCGAGTACATGTAAACCTCGCCCAGACCCGTCGTGACGGGCCCGATCTGCGGCTGGATCCCAGCGGGCAGGCTGTCGCCGGCCTGGGTCAGACGCTCGGCCACCTGCTGGCGGGCGAAGTAGAGGTTGGTCTTCTCCGAGAAGATCGCGGTGACCTGCGAGAAGCCATTGCGCGAGATCGAGCGGGTGGTCTCCAGGCCCGGGATGCCGGCCAGGGCCGTTTCCACTGGGAAGGTCACCCGCTTTTCGATTTCGACCGGCGAAAGCGCGCCGGCCACGGTGTTGATCTGCACCTGTTTGTTGGTGATGTCGGGAACGGCGTCGATGGGCAACTTGGTCAGCTGCCATGTGCCGAGGGCGGCGATGATGACGGTGAGAAGCAGGACGTACCAACGCCCCTTCACCGACATCGAGAGTAAGCGACCGATCATTTCGGCGTGTCTCCGGACTAGCGGTTAGGGGTTCAGTCTTCTTCCGAGCTCTTGCCGAGCTCAGCCTTCAGCAAGAAGGCGTTCTTGACCGCTACGGTCTCGCCCCCCTTCAAGCCGTCGACGATGACCACCCGGCCGCCGCTGCGCTGGCCGACCAGAACGTGCTGCACGCGGAAGCCCTCCTTGGTCCGGACGAAGACGACGTCGTTCCCGTTCAGGTTCTGAACAGCCTCCTCGGAGACGACGATCCCGCTGGAGGTCGACTGGCGCGAGGTGATGCGGGCGCGGACCAACTGGCCCGGCTGCAGCGCGCCGGTTCCCCCGGTCAGGGTCAGGACCACCGTGGCGCTGCGGGTCTCCTCGTTGACGCCGGGGGTCACCGATCGCACGACGGCGGTGCGGGTCTCGCCGCTGGTCGTCTCGACGATCGCCTGGTCGCCGGGCTGGACCCTGCGGGCGTCCGCGGCGGTAACCGACGCGTCGACCTGGATCTTGGCCGGATCGGAGATACGGAAGAGTTCGGTCTCGGGGGCCACGAAGGCGCCCAGGCTGGCGGTCATGGCGGTGACGCGGCCGTTGATCGGGCTGATGACGGCGACATAGCCGCCCGACACCGCCGAGGCGCCGGCGGCCGTGGCCGCGCGACGGGCCTCGGCCTCGGCCACCGCGACTTCGGCCTGAGCCGTCTCGTAGTCCTGACGCGGGCTGACCTTCTGTTCGAAGAGGCGCTTTTCGCGGGCCAGGTTCTTGCGGGCCAGGTCGGCCCTGGCCGAAGCCACGCTGCGGTCGGCTGAGATCTGGGCGGCCTCGCGACTGGAGACCAGGGCCAGGGTCTCGCCGGCCCGCACGGGGTCGCCGAGGCGCTTGGTGATCCGGGTGATCGAACCGGCGGCGCGGGCGGTCAGAGCCGCCTCCCCACCGGGTTCGGCTTCGACCGTGGCCTGCGCGACGACCTCGGAAGCCAGGCCCCCGGTGTTGACCGTCTGCAGTTGGACGCCCGAGGCGGTGATGCGCTCGGGGCCCATCGACAGGCTCTGGGGTCCGGCCGCGGGAGCTGCCGCCGCCGGCTTTTCAGCGGTCGCGGTCTCGGCGGGTTTGCCGCCCGACATCTTGCCGACCGAGAAGGCGGCGATCGCCACGACCACCACGGCCGCGCCGGCCAGCAGCAACTGCCGGTTCGAGGAGTTGGACTTGCGCATCAGCGATCTCCGAAGAGGCGGCCTTGCAGGCGCGCCAGGTCGGCCTCGGCGCGAACGCGCGCCAATTGGGCCTGAATGGTTTGGTCACGCGCTTCGGCCAGGGACCGGCGCGCATTGATTAGTTCGACAAGGGGGGCCTTGCCGGACTCGTAGGCGATCCGCGTGAGGCGGAAGGCTTCGGCGGCGCTGGTTTCGCCCTGGCCGGCCGCGTCGGCGCGCGACTGGGCCGCGCCCAGCTGGAAGCGGGCCGTGCGGATGTCGGCCTCGGCGTCGAACCGCGCGGCATTGAGCCGAGCCTCGGCGGCCTGCAGCTCGCCTTGGGCGGCGGTGATGTTGCCGCGGTTCTGGTCGAAGACCGGGATCGGAAGCGACACGCCCGCGACCAAGGCCGTGGAGTCGTCGCCGCTGAACCGGCGAACGCCGGCCGAGACCGTGACGTCCGGCACAGCGCGGGTCCGCTCGATGCGCACGCGACGGGCGGCGGCTTCGCGATCGGCCTCGGCCGCCAGAACGGCGGGCGTCGACAGCGCGTCGATGTCGCCCGGCTGGCTCGTGACCTTGGGGTTGGTCAGCAGGCTGTCGCTGAGCGAGGTGTAGGGCGTGGTCGATCCGACGAGAGCGGTGAGCCGCGAGAAGGCGCCCGTCCGCTCGGCCCGCGCTTCTTCCAACGACGCGCGCGCGCCGGTGAGCGCGGCTTGCGCCTGGAGGGTTCGCAGTTCGGCCTCTTTGCCCGCGTCGACCAGAGCTCGGGAGGCGCGCAGGGTCTCGTCGGACAGCGTCACGGCCTCTTCGGCCAGGGCGACCCGGCGTTCGGCGGCTTCGGCCTGGGCGTAGGCGTCGGCCAGAGCGAAGGCGAAATCGGCCTTCGACTGGACCAGCCGCGCCCGTGCAGCATCGAGAGCCGCCCGACCGGCGGCGACCCGCGCGCCGCGCTTGCCCCCGACTTCGAGCGGCTGGCTCAGCGAAAAGGTCGTCTCGGCATTGTTCGCGCCGCTATAGACGCCGCTGCCGCTGAAGTTCTCGATCTCCATCCCGACGGTGGGATTGGGTCGAGCGCCAGCCTGACGAGCCAGGCCCTCGGCCTGGCGCACGCCGGCGGCGGCTTCGGCGAGCCTTGGGGCATTGGCTTGCGCCTGGGCGAGAAGGTCCTTGAAAGGCGGCGCCGGATCGGCCGCCGCGCCGCGAGCGGACGCCAACGCGCCGACAATCGCGACCACGCTCACGGCCGCGAAACGCAGCTGTCCACGCATGATGAGAGTCATGAAGATGTGTTCCTAGAGATTGAGACGCAAACGGTCCGCCTCCTCGGGCGGAAGGGTCGCGTCAGGCTCTAGGCGGACGTTCGAGCAGGACGGAACGATCGATGAGCAGGCCCACATCCGGCTCGGCCAGCCAAACGGCACGATGCTCAAACGCTATCATCTCGGGCGCGAAGGACACGGGCAAGCTTATGCCATGCGCCGAACAATGACCGGTGCAGGCCGTGAGCGTTCTCTTGATGGGGGTCTTCTGGTCGCCAGCGGTCTTGATCAATGCTGGCGCCTGGACGCTCGACATGACGATCTGGCTGGCGACCTGAGTTTCGGTCTCCAGCGCAGCGTGCTCAGCAGGTCCGCAGATGACGATGCCGAGGATGAACGTGCAGGTTACGAACAGCGCCCATGCCTTGCCGAAGCTGAATCGCGAGGACGGCGCGCGGCGCGAGCGCCACGTGTCGGCATATCTGCCGACTTGCCGACGAAGGGGCGCGATTCCAGCCATCGAAATCTGCAATACCTCCGCTCAGTCCAGATTGAAATGCGTTATATGATTACATGTTATAGTGTCACATTGCCGAGCGCTCCAATTACGGCAACAAACACCTGGCGAAGACTTCGCGATAACTGGGGCAAAGCGGAAAGCTACAGAAGCCCGTACCGCGTTGTCGCGCCATGATCGAATCTCTCTCGATGCCCTGCCCATCCCGTTTGAAGTGGTCAGATGGCCCTTAGGCGGACCTCTTTGCCCCCATTTCGCCGGCTCTGTGCCGAGACCACCAGAATCCGCCGACCAGGATGGCCAGGGTGAGCGCCTGGGCGGCGACGCCTTCGATGGTCGGGAAGAAGCCCAGCAGTTCGATGCGCGGCAGAGCCAGCGGGTGCAGGTCCAAGAGGCCAGCCTCCTGCAGCGCGGCCACGCCCTTGCCGGCCAGGACGACCGCCAGGATCGCCATCAGGATGGCGCTGTATTCGAAAAACTTGCCGATCGGCAGGCGCTTGGAGAACCGCAGCATGGCCCAGGCGATGGCGGCCAGGACGACGACGGCGCAGCCGACGCCGGCCAGCACCGCCCCTGCCCCGCCCTGGGTCCACAGCGCCGTCAGGAACAGGATGGTCTCGAACACCTCGCGATAGACGACGATGAAGGCCAGCAGGAACAGGAACCACGCCGACGACTTGGAGAGCGCGTGGGATAGTTTCTCGCGGATATAGACCTGCCAAGCGTCGGCCTGGGCCTTGCCGTGCATCCAGAGTCCGACCGAGATCAGCACGGCGGCGGCGATCACCGAACCGAAGCCCTCGGTCAGCTCGCGGCTGGCCCCGCTGATCGAAATGAAGAAGGTCGCTGCGGCCCAGGTCAGACCACCAGCCGCCAGGGCTGCGATCCAGCCGCCGTGGACGTAGGGCAGCACGTCGGTTCGCTCGGCCTTGCGCAGGAAGGCGATCATGGCGACCACGATCAGCAGGGCTTCCAGGCCCTCGCGCAACAGGATGGTGAAGGCGCCGGCGAAGCTCGACAGGCTGTTGGCCTTTTCCGGGGCCAAGGCTCTGCCTGCGGCCGCGAACAGGGCGTCGAGCCGCTCGATCTGGCTCTTGACCTCGCTGGCCGGCGCGGCCTTACCGATCGCGCCGCGCACGTCGCCCATCGCCCCTTCGATCCGTCGCATCAGGGCCGGATCGCGCGCGCCCAGCGACGGCTCGACCGGCTCGAAGCCATCGAGATAGGCCGCGAGCGCGAGGTCGGCGGCGGCCTTGCGGTCGCCGGCCTCGTAGGCCTTGAGGCTTGCGGCGAGCTTCTGGCGGGCGACATCGAGCGAGCCGCCGCCGGTGCGGGTGACGACTTCGGGATGGCGTCGCAGATAGGCGGTCAGCGCTCGGGCCTTGGTCTCGCCGAGGGTGGTGGCCAGGGCGGCCGGCGTGGTCTGGGTCAAGGTCTGCAGGTCGGGGAAGCGGGCGCGGACGGCGGCGTCCTCGTTCCAGAGCTTTTCGCCGACGGCGGCCTCGGCGTCGCTGAAAGCGAAGCGCCCGACATAGAAGGCCAGGTCCCAGCGGTCGTCGGACGGCAGGTGGGCGTAGCTGGCCATGGCGGTGCCGTCGAGACCCTGCTGGATCACCTGGTAGAGGCCAAAGACGCTGCGCTGGCGCGCGCGGCCGGCGTCGGCGAAGGCGATCGGCGGCGGATCCAGGCCCGCGGCGTTGGGGCCGTCAGCCTTGCCGGTCTCGCCGTGGCAGGCCGCGCAGTTTTCCGCATAGAGCGCCGCGCCGCGCGCCAGGTCCGGCGCGCGCTTGGGGGCCAGGGGCGTGGGATAGGCGGCCAGGAGGTCGTTGGCCAGGGCATGGGCCTTGGCCGAGACCACGGCCGGCTCCTGCTTGGCGGCGATCGTGGCTTGCAGGCTTTGCGCCTTAGCCAGCAGGTCCGGCTGAGCCTTGGTGGCCGGCAGGCCGGCGATGCGCTCACGCACCTGGCCGGCGAACTCGTTCATCTCGGCATATTCGGACGGGCTGATGACCTTGCCGTCTTTCACCGCGCCCGCGTAGTCGACCGACAGATAGTCGAGCAGCCGCCAGGCGGTTTGCGAGGAACTGGCCTCCTGGGCATGGGCCATCGGCGCCGCCGTGAAGATCAGGACCGCCAGCAGCCCGCCAAGGATCGAGGCCAGACGCCCCTTGAGACCAGTAATCATTATCAATCCATGGGCGCAAAAAGGCGCGTGTGGCAAGAGCTTGAGCATATGTCAGGAAGTCGCGAGGTCGGCGCGGTGTTCGTCGCGAGCCTGGCGGATGATCTGGTAGGCCGAACTCAGGAAGACGCCGGCCAGGAGCACGCCGACGATCAGGTCAGGCCAGCGCGAACCGGTCAGCCAGACCAACCCGCCGGTAGCCGCCACGCCCAGGCATTGGATCAGATCGTTGCGCGTGCAGAGCCACACCGAACGGACATTGGCGTCGCCATCCCGATAGCGGACGAGCAAGGCGGCGGCGACGAGATTGGCCAGGGCGCCAAACAGCCCCAGGGCCGAGATCGCCTCGCCCGAGGGCGCCGCGCCGCTCCAGGCGCGCCAGGCGGCGAAGCCCGCGACCGACAGGGCGACCAGGCCCAGGCTGACGCCCTTGAACAGGGCCGCGCCGGTGCGGATGCCCACCGACTTGCCGATGGCCCATAGACTGATGGCGTAGGTGGCGCTGTCGGCCAGGAAGTCGAGCGCATTGGCCGACAACGACGCCGAGCCTTCGACCATGCCGCCGATCAGCACCACGACAAAGCCGACCAGGTTGATGGCGATCACCCAGGCCAGGGCGCGGCTATAGGCGGGCGTGGCGCCGTCGAACTTGACGTCGCTTCCGCAACCGCAGCCCGACGCGGCCGGTTTGCTGGAACAGGATTCGCTCATGAGGCCACCATGCATCCTCTAGCCACTAGAGGATCAAGGGCCTATCTGCAAAACTAAGGAGCACCTCATGACCCTTTCCATCGGCCTCTTGGCCAAGGCCGCCGACGTCAAGGTCCCGACCATCCGCTTCTATGAGGAGATCGGGCTGCTGCCGGAGCCCCGGCGAGCAGCCAATGATCGCCGGGTCTATGACGCGGACGCCGTCCGCCGCCTGGCCTTCATCCGCCACGCGCGCCAATTGGGCTTCTCGGTCGAGGCGATCCGCAATCTGCTGGATCTTTCCGACAATCCCGAGCGCCCCTGCGGCGAGGCCAACGCCCTGGCGGCGCGACAGCTCGACGATGTCGAGGCCAAGATCGCCCAGCTGGAGACCCTGCGCGGTGAACTGCAACGGATGGTGGCGGCGACCTGCGACGGACGGGCCGCCGACTGCCGGGTGATCGAGGCGCTGGCGGGCTAGGCGTCTCAGCGGGCGGTCATTCGTCGTCTTGCGCCGGGGATGATTGAATATGGACGCTCGTGTAAGATCATGTGCGCCCAACTACCGAGGCATAGGTCGGCATGGCAACATCCCCGATTGCCGCCCCCATCGGCGGCCGGATGGTGGAATTATCTTCAAAATATCCAATAACTTACCTAATTTACATCGGGTCCTGCACAACCACCCCTCCGGCGACCCGACGCCGTCGCGGCCCGACATCGACATGACCCGGCAGATCGTCGAGGCTGGCAAGGCCCTGAAGATCGCCGTCCACGACCATCTGGTCGTCGGCCGCGAGGGCGTCGCCAGCTTCAAGGCGCTGGGGCTGATCTGAGTTGATGCATCCTGAGCCCAGGCGGTCTTTCGATCCGGACCTCGGCTTGACGCCCCTCGACGAAACCTAGAGCGTCGGCGCGCCTGCTTTTGCTCCGGAGTCGTCCATGCGTCGTCTGCTCACCGTCCTCCTCGGCTCGGCCGCCCTGTTGGGCGGTATGGCCCACGCCGCCGACAAGAAGGCTGCTGAAAAGCCCGGCGAGGTTCCCCCAAGCGGCGTGACAAAGGCGATCAAGGCGCTGCACGACAGCTTCCTGACCCTCGACACCCACCTCGACACGCCCGAGCACTTCTCGCGCCCGGGCTGGTCGATGCTGGACCGGCACGTCGTCACCGAGGACGGCACCCAGGTCGACCTGCCGCGCATGAAGGCGGGCGGCTTGGACGGCGGCTTCTTCGCGATCTATACGGCCCAGGGCGACCTGACCGAGGCCGGCTACCAGAAGGCGCGCGACTTCGCCCTGAACCGCGCGACCGAGATCCGCGAGATGGTCGCGGCCCACCCCGACCAGTTCGAGCTGGCCTACACGCCCGAGGACGCCGTCCGCATCAACAAGGCGGGCAAGATCTTCGTCTTCCAGAGCATCGAGAACTCCTGGCCGATGGGCGAGGACCTCAGCCTGATGCAGACCTTCTACAAGACCGGCGTGCGCCTGGCCGGGCCGGTGCACTTCCGGGACAACCAGTTCGCCGACAGCTCGACCGACAAGCCGATCTGGCATGGCTTCTCGCCGCTGGGCCTGCGCTGGCTGGCCGAGGCCAACCGTCTGGGCATCCTGGTGGACGTCAGCCACGCCAGCGACGACGTGGTCGATCAGGCGGTGCTGCTCTCCAAGACGCCGATCCTGGCCTCGCACTCGGGCGCCCGTGCCGTCTTCGACCATCCCCGCAACCTGGATGACAGCCGCATCAAGAAGATCGCCGACAGCGGCGGCGCGATCTGCATCAACACGGTCTATCTAAAGGCCAGCGTCGACAGCCCCGAGCGCAAGGCCGCGCTGGCGGCGATCCCGCGTCCGCCGCGCGAAGACGCGACCGAGGCCGACGTGAAGGCCTGGATGGCCAAGCGCGTGGCGGTCGACAAGCAGTACCCGCCCGTGCGCGCCAACTTCGACATCTTCATGGAGAGCATGTTGCACACCCTGAAGATCGCCGGTCCTAAGGCCGTGTGCGTCGGCGCCGACTGGGACGGCGGCGGCGGAATCGAGGGGCTGGAGGACGTCGCGGACCTGCCCAAGATCACCGCGCGTCTGAAGGCCGAGGGCTATAGCGACGCCGACATCCAGGCCATCTGGAGCGGCAACGTGCTGCGCCTGATCGGCCAGGCCCAGGCCTATGCGAAGTCTTTGAAATAGGCGTCAGGGGGAGCGGGGCGGCGCCCTTCTCCCCCGACTTCGGCCTCGATGCATGTCCGCTTTCGGCGATGCCACCCGCGTCAATTCGAGACATTGACCGATCACGGGACGCCATTCGGAGACACGGCGGCGTAAACGAAATAGTCTAACGAAAATTAAGATTTAAAACCCGTATGCGAAAACAGGTTCGAAAACAGGAAATTATACAACTACCAATTCCTTAACGCCCTTCATGTGGCTCAATAGGCGAGTTTGGCCGCCAACTTGCTCCTCCATCGGCATCTCGATCGCCATCCCGGCGAAGAGACTTTCGGGGAGTACTACTATGAAGAAGCAGATTCTCGGCGCGGCTTGCGCGTTCAGCCTGACCGTCGTCGGCGGCTACGCCTCGGCCCAAACCACCACCACGGACCCGAACGCCACGACCACGTCGTGCCGTCCGACCGACCCGTGCTACGATGTCCTGCCGACCAAGGGCATCTCCAACGCGCAAACCTGGAACGGCGCCAACGCGGTTGTCAGCGGCGCGCTGAACCTGACCGTCGACCACGCCCTGAGCGGCGTCGACGCCGCGGCCACCGCGGTCGCCAACAACTTCCAAGCCACCGGCCGCGCGGCCAGCGGCGTGACCTCGAACCAGACCTTCGAAGGCGAAGCCTACGCCACCCTGAACGCCAAGCTGCCCGACGTGACCGGCGACGTGTCGCTAAAGAGCACCGCCATGGCCAACAACACCTCGCTGACCATCGACAAGATGGGCGCCGCCGTCATCAACCAGACCGTCTCCAACCGCGACCCCTCGGCGACCCTCAACGCCAAGCTCGGCGACGTTGACGGCGCGGTCGATGTCGCCGCCACGGCGGTCAACAACAACGCCTCGATCAACGGCGACTTCACCACCGCCGCCCTGAGCCAGGTGTCCCACGCCGCTCCGGTCTCGGCCGTGGCCAATGTCAACGTCAACACCGTCACCGGCGCCCTGACCGCCGCCGCCTCGGCGATCGGCAACACCGTCAGCGTCAAGGGCTTCTAAGTCCGAAATCCGATCGTCCAACCCCGTCGATCATCGGATCTCGCCAGAGGCGGTCGCCCCATCGCGACCGCCCCTCCGGGGGCCGGTGATCGCCGGGGCCGAGTCTCCGGGCTCCCATCGCAGGACACCGCGACATGAAGAAAATCAGCACGATGATCCTGGCCGCCGCTGGGCTCACGACTTGCCTCTGGAGCACGGCGGCGCTGGCGCAAAGCAGCGTCGTCGGCGGGTACGAAGCCGGCTACGGCAATCGACGCGCGCTGGAAAGCCAACCGATCAACCCCTCCACGCGCGACACCAACGGCAACCGCGTCGTGATGGATGGCCTGATCCAGACCGGCAGCGGCGGCAGCGCCGTGAACACCGACTCCAGCAAGGCCGCTTCGGGGGCCAACTACTTCCAGAGCGGAGCCGCTTCGACCAGCGCCGCCAACGCCTCGGCGATCGGCAACCTGGTCAATATCCAGGTCAGCGGCTCCTGGAACACCGTGGTGCTCAACAGCACCCAGATCAACAACGGCGCCGTTTCGGCGACCGCCGTGCTCAATGAAAAGGTCACGCAGTCCACCGGCCAATAGGCGGGCCGTGGATCGCTATCCAACAGCTTGAGCATGGCGCGGTTCGTGCAATCCGCCTCTTGAGTATCAGTCCTTCGAACGGGTGTTCCATGCCGAAACAAAAGTCGACGCGCAGGGTGATCGCCCTGCTGACCGCGCTGGTCGCCGCGACCTCGGTTTCCGGCGCCTCGGCCGCCAATCTCGATGGAAACTACGCTCCGGTGCTGGGCGACGCCCCGGCCACGCGCAATCCCACGGCCTATAGCGCGGCCCTGAGCTGTCTAGCCTCGCACCGCAGCAGCACCCGGCTGCCGAGGATCTCGGTGGGACGGGTCTCGGACCTGACCGGAAAGGTCGATTTCGACACCGGCGCCAAGATCAGCCAGGGCGCTTCGCTGTTCGCAATCACCGCCCTGACCAAGGCCGGCTTTCCCGTCGTGGAACGCCTCGACAACTCGGTCGCGGAAATCGAGCTCAACTATTCGCGCCAGCACCTGCTGTCGGACAATCCCCAACTCGCTGGCCAGAGCCCGGATAACTATCGGCGGATCTACGCCGGCCAGATCGCGGGCTCGTCATACTACATCGTCGGCGGCGTGACCGAGCTCAACTACAATATCCGTTCGTCCGGCGTGGACGCCACGGTCGGCAACCGTCTGGCGACGGGCCTGCGCGGCAATGTGACCGAACAGAGCTACGTGCTGAACGTGGCGATCGATCTGCGCCTGGTGAACTCCAGAACCCAGGAAGTGATCGATACGGTTTCCTATCAGAAGCAACTGATCGGCAAGAGCCTGAACCTTGGACTGAACGGCGGCGGCGACAAGGTCGGCGCCAGCCTGTCGGGCGGCCGCAGCGGCATGGAGCCGATCCAGGCGGCCGTTCGCACCTTGGTCGAGCGCGGCGTTTTCGAACTGACGGCCGGCTTCTATGGCCAGACGGTCAAGAGCGCCTGCCTGTCTCCCGGCGCCGAGCCTCAAGGTCCCACGCCCGCCGATCTGGCCTATCAAGCCTCGGCGAACGGACAACCTCGATAAGCTATCTTAAGATATCGCGCCTATGAATATAACAGCGCCCATAGACGTAAGATGAATGCAAGACTCCGCCCAAAGAGTATTTTGCGAAGACAGCTCGCTAAGCCGAAAGCCTCGCTCGCGGCGCTTGGCGACGCGCGTGGCGCTGAGCCTTTTGACCATCCTGGTTTCGGGATGTTCTTACAATAAGGCCGACCCGGTCACGGGCCTCTACGCCAAACCGATCGGCGGCGCGCCCGCGACGATCAATCCGACGCAGTATTCGGCCTCGCTCTATTGCCTGCGCGATCGCGCGGCGAGCGCGGGCGTCACGCCGCCGCGAGTGGCCGTCGGCGCGATCTCGGATCTGACCGGCAAGCGGGACTTCGACACCGGCGCCAAGGTTTCGCAGGGCTCGACCCTGTTCGCGGTGACCGCCCTGGAACGCGCGGGGATCCGCCTGGTCGAGCGCGCGGACCGATCCGTTTCCGATATCGAATTGGCCTACGCCAAGACGCATGAGCTGTCTGACAATCCTCAGGCCGCCGGCGAGAATCCAGACAACTATCGCCGCATTCTCGCGGGCCAGATCGCGGGCTCGGACTACTATATCGTCGGCGGTGTCACCGAGCTGAACTACAACATCCACTCTTCCGGCATCGACGCTCGGGTGGGCGACGTCGGAACGGGCGGCGCCAAGGGGTCGTTCAGCGCCGGCAACTACATCATCAACGTGGCGCTAGACCTTAGAATGATCAATTCAAGGTCTCAGGAAGTGGTCAGGGTCACGTCCTATCAAAAGCAGACAATCGGCAAGGAAATAAAGCCGGGAATATTCGATTTCCTAAACGGGAACGTGTTCGACATTTCGGTCGGAAAAAGCGAATTGGAGCCCATACAGCTCGCCGTCAGAACGCTTGTTGAGCGAAGCGTTTATGACTTCGCGTCCAGCCTCTACAAGATCGATGCTCCGCAATGCTTGCCCGAAGCCGACCGCGCGCGCCTTCCGGCAAAGCCTCAGCCGTTCGATCCAGGCGCCCGGCGCGTGGCCACGACGCAGCCGCCCAGCGCGCCCCGCGAGCCTCAGCCTCAGCCTCAGCCTCAGCCGGCGGCCTATAGCGGCCCCTATCTCAACCGCTCGACCTGGCAGCCGCGCTAGAGCGTGATAGCCGAAAGTGTGAGCGGTTTCGGCGGTCATCACGCTCTAAATGTTTGATTTAGAGCCTTATTTTCCGCTCGAATGATTCCATTCGAGCGGATAAGGCTCTAGGGAATCGCGCGGAAAAGTGGACGCCGGCTTTCCGCCAAAGCGCCACGAAAACAGGACTCTAGAGCCTTAGGCGCGCCGAACGCGCCGCCCAGATCCTCCAACCCAACAGAACCGCCAGGATCGCGCCATAGACGATCGGCGGCCGGTGGTCGGCCTTCACCAGAAGGTAGTAGTGGATCACCCCCAGCGGGACGATGACGTAGATCAGCCGGTGCAGCCGCGACCACGCGGCCCGTCCCATCCGAAGGATCCAGCCGTTGGTCGAGGTCGCCGCCAAGGGGATCAGCAGCACGAAGGCCAACATGCCCAGGGTGATGAAGGGGCGCTTGAGAATGTCCTTCCACAGCTGGTTCCAGTCGAAGAACAGGTCGACGCCGACATAGCTGAGCAGGTGCAGCAGGATATAGGCGAACGCGAAGAGACCGATCGTCCGGCGGAACCGCGTCAGCCTGGGCTGCTTGAAGATCCGCGCCGCCGGGGTGATCGCCAGGCCGACCAGCAGCAGACGCAGGCCCCAGACGCCGAGCTGGCGGATCAGGGCCTCGATCGGATTGGCGCCGAGCGCGCCGTTGAACCCCTTCCACGCCAGCCAGACCAGCGGCGCGAAACAGGCCAGCCAGACGGCGGCGTAGACCAGGTTATCTCGGGCTTTGGAGGGACGCTTCTTGCGCTTGATCGGTTGATTCACGCGCCAACCCCAAACCCGATTTCCCCGGCGAACGCCGGGGTCCAGACCATAAGGCTGGGACGGGCCAGACGGGACACAAGCTCTGCCTGAAACTGGGTCCCGGCATTCGCCGGGAAGAACGGGATGGGGCCGAACATCAGAAGTTCGCCCTAAGGTCCATGCCCTTGTAGAGATCGGCCACCCACTCGCCATAGCCGTTGAATGGCAGGGTCTCGCGACGGCGGAACTCGCCGATGCGGCGCTCGGTGGCCTGCGACCAGCGAGGATGGTCCACCGCCGGATTGACGTTGGAATAGAAGCCGTATTCACGCGCGGCCAACTTGTTCCACGAGGTGGCCGGCATCTTCTCGACCAGACTGATCCGAACGATCGATTTCGCGCCCTTGAAGCCGTACTTCCACGGCACGACCAGCCGCAGCGGCGCGCCGTTCTGATTGGGCAGCACGTCGCCATACAGCCCCACCGCCATCAGGGTCAGCGGGTGCATCGCCTCGTCGATCCGCAAGCCCTCGCGATAGGGCCACTCCAGGGTGTTCCAGCTCTGGCCCGGCATTTCCGAGGGCCGCATCACCGTCTCGAACGCGACGAACTTGGCCTTGGACGTTGGTTTGACGGTGGCCAGGAGATCCTTCAGCGGAAAGCCGATCCAGGGGATCACCATCGACCAGCCCTCGACGCAGCGCATCCGGTAGATGCGCTCCTCCAGCCTGTTCTTGCCGATCAGGTCCTCGATCGCGACCGTGCGCGGCGCCTCGCAGGCGCCATCGATCCGCACCGTCCACGGGCGCGGCTTGAAGCGGCCCGACTTCTGAGAGGGGTCGCTCTTGTCGACGCCGAACTCATAGAAGTTGTTGTAGGTGGTGATGTCGTCCTTGGAGGTCGGCTTCTCGGTGGTCGAAAAGCCCTTTGTGTAGGCCAGGCCCGCCCGCGCCTCGCTGGCCGCGCTGGCCAGGCCCAGACCCGCCAGACCGGCCATCAAGGTGCGGCGCTTCAGATAGAGGCCATGGTCGGTGACGTCGTTGTCGGTCAGGTCGGGGGCGTGGCGGATCAGCATGGAAGCGCTCCGAAAGCGAAACTCATCCTAGATACGGGCCGGGCCGCCGTTTGGTTACGCGCCCCCGCGAAAATCAGTTCGGGCTGGGCAGCGCGCCCACCCGGGCGGGGGCGTAGACCTCCTCCAACGCGTCGGCCAGGGCCACGCGCTCGGGCGGCGGCAAGGTCGCGGCGAAGGCGGCCAGGGCCGCCTCGACATTGGCCCGGGCCTGTAGATCCAGCGAGCGCGCCAGGGCCAGCCGCTTGGAGACCTCGGCCGCGTCGTAGCCGGGCTGGCCCAGGGCGTTCAGCGCCGACTGCCGCTCGGCGCGGGCCTGCTGCGACAGGGCGCGGTTCTTCTGGTTGGCGTCGCCCAGCGCCTTGCGGAACGCCTTGCGGCTTTCGGGGGACAGCACGTCGCCCGCCGAGGCCAGCGAGGGTCGGCCGGGCGTGGGCGGGGCCGGTTGCGGCGGCGCGGGCTGCGGCGGCGCGACCACGGGCGGCGGCGCGGCCTTGGCCGGCGGC
>Ga0209426_1000188_pt1 | contig 90849 bp, 87 predicted proteins | sample Deesub1362B_J571_FD_187697 | JGI IMG/M metagenome (GOLD analysis project Ga0209426, IMG submission 187697) | Deep oceanic, basalt-hosted subsurface ecosystem from Juan de Fuca Ridge flank, Pacific Ocean, CORK Borehole 1362B_J2.571 (SPAdes)... ... | reverse complement strand
CGCGAAGATATCGGGCACCATTGAAAGAGCGAATATAAAGCCAACGATGCTGAACAGAACAGCCCCATAATCTCTTACTTTCGGATGGATTTTTGCTAATAAAGGTGTTAATAATGCGCCTATTACAGGAATTCCCCAACATAGCCACGGTGCTAGAGGCAGCATGACCTAACAGCCCCCTTACCATTTTAATCTTCTCATTTTTCTAACATCTAAGGTTCCGTAGTGTCGATATATGAGGAGAGTAAGCGACAATGCTAGAGCTATGACTCCCGCACCAACACCGATTGAAATTATAACAAAGCTACGAGCTAAAGGATCCAGACCTACAGTTGTAGTGCTAAGTGCAATAAAGTTGAGATGAGCAGCGTTTATCAATATTTCAATGCCGATTATGAGTTTTATGATATTTCTTTTCGTTGCTAAACAGTAGAGTCCTATTAGATAAAGTATTGCAGCTGCACCTAAGTACCAATTTAATCCTATCATTCCTTCTCTCCCCTTTCTCTTCTAAATAATGTAGCTACACCCAAACCAGCTACAAATAATGCCATTGCTTGAATTAATACATCTATTATTCTCACTTGCCAAACAGATTGTGCAACATTTTCCAGAATATTCTGGAAGGGTTTAAGCACAGGGAGATTTAAAGCCTCACCGTAAACAAAATGAAGGCCAACGTAGCTTGCAATAAACACTTGAACCATAAGAATGGCAATGATTATGAAAAGAAGTCCTCCAGATACCTCTGTAGCAATGTCATACTTCATTTCTTCCCTTTTTCCCTTTTCACCTGGGGACATTAAACTTAACACTGCCAAGAAAAGAACTATGACAGCACCGGCATACACTAGAAGGTTAATAACCGCTACGTAAGGTGCGTAGAGCACGTAAAAAATTATACTTAGAACCGTGCTCATTAGACCGAGTGAAACAACTGCATACGCTAATTTTTTTAATTCAACGGCTAAAATTGCAAACAGGATTAAGAATCCAATCAACGCAACTTCGATCATAAATTCCAAGCTCATTTCCATACCTCGCTGGATTTGCTGTCGCGTTGTGCAGTGTCTTATTGTAATTATACCCTAAAAAGTTTTCGCCCTAATACTTAAAAGGGTAGAGTTAAAACACAATTTAGTACCCTAAGTTCTCCCTAAGGACTCGTATTAAAGATTAACGCAGGGGGTTAAATTGGCTAACAAACTCATAGAAATAATAAGTGAAGTTGAAACAAAAGCAAAAGAGATAATTAGCGAAGCAGAGAAAAAAGCAGAAGAAATAATCAACCAAGCAAAGAAAGAAGCAGAGAATATCAGGGAAAAAGTCTTAAAAGATGCAGAAATCGAAGCAGAAAAAGTTTGGAAAGATATCTTGACAAGGGCGGAAGCGGAAGCAAAGAAAATAGTTGAAAAAGTAGAAAAAGACATAGAAAAATTAAGAACAGAAGCCCGCGAACAATTTGATGAAGCTGTAAAATTAATCATGGATACTATAACTGGGGTGTGATTAATTGAACGAACGGGTAGAAAAAATTGAGGAAATTATAATTAACGAAGCAAAAGGAAAAGCTGAAAACATTATCGCCAAAGCAAAAGAAGAGGCAAAGAAGATTCTTGATGAAGCTGAACAGGAAGCTAAAAAAGAAGCAGAAGAAATAATTAACAAGAAGAAAGCAGACGCTGAAGCCCAAGCTCGCCGTATACTATCAGAAGCAAAATTGGAAGCAAGACTAAAGATACTTAATGCCAAAGAACAGTTAATATCAGAGGCTTTTGACACTGCCATTGAAAAGTTAAAAGAATTTTCGCAAAGTACACAATATAAAACCGCATTGGAAAATCTCATTAAAGACGCCGCAATAATTATAAGAGGCGGAGACTTAGAGGTTCTACTTCCAGAAAACACAAACGTGAATCTTGATTTATCAAAAATAGCAAAGGAAGTTGAAAATCAAACCGGAGTAAAAACTTCACTTAGCATATCCAACGAAACGATTAGAAGCATCGGTGGCGTAATAGTCAGATCAAAAGACCAATTTTTAACCGTGGATAACACTTTTGAAGCAAGACTTGAAAGGCTACGAGAACAACTTCGTGTAAATGTAGCCAATTTACTCTTTAAAACATAATTTTCATCCCTTATTTATCCTTAATTAACTTTCTTTTATACTCCGAATCTAAAATAATCTAAATCAAACAATCAAACATCAGTTTTACTCCATATCATTATTATAGCATAACATAAAATAATCAATAGCATTATGATGAAATTATAATATTACATGAAATCTTAACTATCTTGCCATAAGAAGCATTTCATTCACAATTTTACATGGTGATAAGCAGAAAGTAGAACAAGGTCGATGTATCGAATATGGGTGTTAGAATGTCTAGCAAGTCTTGTAGATTTTGTTCTAAACCTGCTATCCTGAGAATACGGTACTCCGGGCTTCTAGTATGTAAAAAGCATTTTATAGAGTACTTTGAAAAACGAGTGTTTAGAACAATTCAAAAATATAAAATGATACGAGAGGGAGACAAGGTTTTACTTGGACTTAGTGGGGGAAAAGACAGCATAGCACTTCTCCATATATTTACAAACCTACAAAATACTTTGAAATTTGAAATTCTTCCCCTCTTTATAGATTTAGGAATTCAACTTAATAATTACTCTCAGGTTAGCAGCGAAATAGTAAAAAGAAATTGCAAAAAACTTGGACTAGATGTTATCATCGTAAAAATAAAAGACGAATACGGTTTTTCGATAGATAATGTTTCCGCCAAGAAATTAAGGAGACCTATATGTTCTGTTTGTGGATTAATTAAACGATATGTACTTAACAGAAAAACCCTTGAGTTATCAGTTAACAAGGTTGCTACTGGTCATAACCTTAATGATGAAGCAACTTTTCTTCTACAAAACATTATAAACACAGACGTTGACTTGTTATCCAAATTTGGACCTATTCAACCGACACTTGAAGGACTATTTGTAAGCAGGATAAAACCATTTTTCGAAACATATGAAGATGATATATCACTATATGCGACCCTTAAAAACCTAGAATACGTTGACACAACTTGCCCATACGCCAAAGATGCTTCGACATTGCAACTTAAAACAATTATAGCAAACCTTGAAAATATAAGACCCGGCGCAGCCCTGGCTATGGTTAAAGGATTCTACAAAAAAATTAAGCCTTTACTTCAAAGTATTAGAGAAGAAAGAGAAGAAAAAATAACTAAATGCAAAATATGTGGTATGCCAACATCTATGGAAATTTGCTCATTTTGCCGATTGAGAGACAGAATCGCTAAAACAAATTTTTAACCATTTTATAAACGCGATTTTTCTTAATATCACTTGTGTTATGATTTAGGATACAAGATAATTAAGAAAACGCGGTTTTTAGATGACGTTTATATTTTTTTTCTTTATACTTTTTCTTTATACACAAAAGGGAAAAATATAATTATAGTGATTGAAAAAGATGCTATGTCATCTAAGTTAAACTTAATAAGGTACACGTTGTTGAATCGATACACTTTTATTAGATGAATGAAGTTAGTAGTTGGTCTGAGTGTTAGGATTGCTGGGGGTTTAGCAACATGACCTCTCTAGTAACTTGGATGGGACTAGTAATTTGTGTACTCATAGCGGTTGTACTTTACCTTTTAGGGAAAAAAATAGCGCCTCCAAGCGAAGAAAACCCTGAAAAAAGAGCACCCTATGCATGCGGTGAAGATTTTCCACCAGAAGAGGTCCAAGTATATATTCACAATTTCCACTACATTGCTTTCTTCGTGATTTTTGAAGTCGCGGTTCTTCTTCTGGCATTGTCCATGTATTCCTTCTCCTTCTTCGCTGTGGCGTTATACGCAATTGTTGTTTTTCTAGCACTTTCTCAAATACCAAGGTGGTAGAAATGGCAGTGTTAAGTAAACTTGTAAAATGGGCGAGAATAAAGTCTCCTTGGATAATTCATTACAACAGTGGTGGTTGCAACGCATGTGATATTGAAGTTGTTGCTGCATTAACCCCTAGATTTGACGTTGAACGTTTCGGTATTCTTCTTAAAGGTAGCCCTAGACACGCTGATGTACTAGTTGTCACTGGGCCAGTAACTAGGCAAACTAAAAATAGACTAATTAGAATCTATAATCAAATGGCTGATCCAAAATTTGTACTAGCTGTAGGTACCTGCACTATAACTGGCGGAGTATTTCGTGGAGCCTACGGTGTACTGGGCGGAGTAGACGAAGCAATACCAGTTGACGTATTTGTTCCTGGATGTCCACCCAAGCCAGAAGCCATAATTCAAGGAGTTGTAAAACTATTAGAAAAATTGCAGAAAACCTAAAATAGGAGGTAAACGTGTTGAGCGAAAGTTTAGAAGTTGAAAAAGAAATCGTTGACGACTTCAAAAAAATTCTAGGGGCAGACTTTATAGACGGACAAGTTCAACGTAAGGGACGAGTCTACATAAAAGTGAAAACAGACGCTTACAAAAAAGCAATAGAACATGCAGTAGAGAAATGGAATACCTACCATCTATCAACCATAAGTGGCGTTGACTTGGGAGAAAACATAGAGCTTCTATATCACTTACTTGATCCAAAAGCCAAAATTACCATTACAATAAGAACAGAGATTCCTAAATCCGACCCAAAGATTGGAACAGTTTCAGATATACTCCCATCTGCCTTAGTATATGAGAGAGAAGTATACGATCTCTTAGGCGTAATATTTACCGGTCACCCAGATCTTAGACGTTTAGTCTTACCTGAAGATTTCCCTGAAGGAGTTCACCCACTTAGAAAGGAGTGGAAACCTGAGGAGGTTAAATAGAAATGAGCGTTGAAAAAAGAATTTTTAAAATACCTGTTGGCCCACAGCATCCAGCTCTAAAGGAATTTGAACACTTTGTATTTACTGTTGATGGAGAGAGGGTCATAGATGTAGGTTTTAGAATAGGTTACACTCACAGAGGCATCGAAAAACTAGCTGAATCAAAAACATATATTCAAAACCTTTATCTCTGTGAAAGAATTTGCGGTATTTGTAGTGCGGCTCACCAAGGCTGCTATGCTCAAACCGTTGAAGAACTTGCTGATATTACTGCTCCCCCCAGAGGGACATATATTCGAACATTAATTTGGGAATTGGAACGTATTCACAGCCACTTATTATGGCTTGGTGTTGCAGCACACGAAATAGGATTTGACACATTATTTATGTTAGTTTGGCGTGATCGAGAAGTAGTTATGGACCTATTAGAAATGATTTCAGGAAACAGAGTCAACTATGCGATGAGTACTATAGGAGGAGTTCGTAGAGACATATCTGATGAATTAAAACATAAAATACTGAAAGGACTAGATATACTTGAGGAAAGAACAAAATATTACAAAGAAGTTTGTATGAAAGAACAAACAATCCTAGCTAGAGCTGCAAATGTAGGTATATTAACACGAGAACAAGCATTAAAGCTCAACGCGGTCGGTCCAACTGCCCGAGCATCTGGAGTAGACGTAGATCTACGTAGAGACGATCCTTATGGAGCATATGATGAAGTACCTTTTAACGTAATAGTTTATGATACATGTGACGTACTTGCCAGAGTTCTAGTGCGAGTTGACGAAACCTTTGAATGTATTAACATGTGCCGCTGGCTTCTTGAAAACTTACCAGAAGGAGACATAAGAACTAAATTCGCCCGTAAAATTGCCGAAAACGAAGTTGTTGGTAGAGTTGAAGCACCAAGAGGCGAACTATTCTACTACATAAAGTCTAATGGCACCGATAAACCTGAAAGACTTAAAGTTCGAACACCCACGCTAGCTAACATACTCCCAGTTTGTGAAATGCTTAAAGGAGGATATATCGCTGACATACCCATTGTACTCGCTGGAATTGATCCATGCTTTGCATGTATGGATCGTGCGCTCTTTATAGACGAGAACTCAGAAAAGAAATGGGTGTGGAGTAGGGAACAATTGAGAATATATTCAATTAAGTGGTATAAGGAACATGGCAATGAGGTGGTGAGGGAAAGATGGAAACAATAGAGTTACTTATTCTTCTCCTTAAATTTATAGTATTTCCCGGAGCCATTTTCTGTATAGCATACGGTTTCTTCCTAGAGTGGTTCGATAGAAAACTTTACGCTAAATTCCAAAACAGAATCGGACCTTTACTCACAGGACCAAAAGGGTTACTTCAACCATTTGCAGACTTCGTTAAATTATTAGCAAAAGAGGATATTACACCAGTTGGTGCTGATAAACTCGGGTTCACACTCACTCCCCTACTAACTGTCGCTGTTTCACTGTTCACATTACTGTTCATTCCAATCCACTCATTAACAGGAGTACTAAGTTTACCAGGAGATGTTCTACTTGTTTTGTTCATCTCAACCGTATTTGGACTGCTAATCATGTTTGCTGGATACTTCTCTGGTAATAGATTCTCCATGGTAGGAACAGAGAGAACTGGGCTTCAATTTGTTGGATATGAGATACCCTTTGCTCTTTCCGTTATTTCTGTAGCAGCCGCCGCGAGAAGCTTAGAAATCACCAACATAGTTAATTACCAAGTCAACATACTCGGTTTACCTTTAATAGTCTTCACTCCCATAGCATTTGCCATATATCTTATAAGCGCACTAGCAAAACTAGAAAAAATACCATTTGACATCCCAGAAGCGGAAACAGAGATCGTAGGTGGATGGCAAGTAGAATACAGTGGAAAGAAACTAGCATTCTTCAGACTTGCCACAGATTTAAAAATGGTCTTTGTCTCAGGACTTGCCGCAGCACTGTTTCTCGGGGGACCATATGGCCCTTCAATTCCAGGCTTAGAACCAATATTCTACACTATCTGGTTTATCATAAAAACATTAATTGTAATGTTCATATTAAGTAACCTTAGATCGCTTTTCGCCAGATACAGAATAGACCAAGTAGTTCATGGATTCTGGAAATACATGGTACCATTAGCAGTATTACAAATCTTAATTGTTGAAGGTCTCATATTTATGGGGGTAATCTAAAATGCCGCTTCCTGGAGCTATGGAAAAAGAATTAATAAAACTTATAGCAAAAAAACCTGCTACAGAAATGTATCCTTTTATTAAAGTAGAACCTCCAGAAGGATATCGTGGAAAAATTTCGTTCGACATAGAAAAATGTATCGGCTGTGGTCTTTGCGCCAAAGACTGTCCAGCTGGAGCCATTGAAATGGTAGAAGATGAAAGAACAAAACTCAAAAAACGACCAAAATTCATCTATAGTAGATGCCTATTCTGCGCACAGTGCGAAGAATCCTGTCCACGTAAAGCCATAAAACTAACAAAAGAATTCGAGCTAGCAGATTACAACAAAGAAGCCATGGTAATCGATGTCTAACGTAAAATATATTTTAAATATTTTCTCTTTTTGTCATAGCAAAAAATAAAGAATATATAATACAAAACAAAAAGAGGAGAATAGATAAATTAACTTCTCTAGTACTTCTTAAGTACTTCTTCTTCTGGTGGTGGCGGCGGAATTAAGCCTTCCTTCATTAAGAGACGAACAGATTCTCGAGCATTTTTGATAATGGTAGTAGCCCTTTCCCATAATTCTTGCTTACTTGGTTTAACTCTAGCTACTCCTTCTTTAATGGATTGTAGTGCACAAGCAACAGCTTCTCTCGGATAAACTTCCCACTCTTCCATCGTAGGTACAATGTAATCTTCATGAATACCTTTTTCTTCAGCAAATTCAGCCAACGCTTTTGCAGCTGCAATACACATATCATCAGTGATTGTCCTAGCTTTTACATCTAAAACTCCTCTAAATATGCCTGGGAATCCAAGTGAGTTGTTAATCTGGTTTGGAAAGTCTGATCTACCTGTTGCAACGATTCTAGCTCCTGCCTCTTTTGCTTCCCAAGGCCATATTTCAGGTATAGGATTCGCACATGCAAACACTATGGCATCATCTGCCATACTACTAACCCATTCAGGCTTTATTACACCGGGCCCAGGTTGAGACATGGCTATACAGACATCTACACCTTTCATTGCCTCTGCAATTCCACCTTCCCTGCCTTCAGCATTAGTTTTAACACACATCTCCCATTTCCATGGATTTTCGTCCTTCCTTGCTTCAACGTCCTTCCTATTTGAATGCAATATTCCCTTACTATCAACCATGAAGATGTTTCCAGGTTTAACTCCTGCCTTTATAAGAACAACTGCAGTTCTATAGTTAGCTGCACCAGCTCCAATCATTGCAACCGTAATCTCGTCCATTTTCTTACCTACTATTTTTAGAGCATTTATTAACCCGGCGAGTGCTACTGTTGCAGTCCCTTGCTGATCATCATGCCAAACAGGAATATTAAGCTCTTCACGAGCTTTTTCAAGTATATGGAAACATTTTGGCTTCGCTATATCTTCTAAGTTAATTCCACCAAATGTTGGTTCAAGCCATTTAAGCGCCGTTATGATTTCATCAGGATCTTTTGTTCCCAAACAGATTGGAAAAGCATCGACTCCACCTAAATATTTGAAAAGTATTGCTTTACCTTCCATAACAGGCATGGCAGCTTCAGGGCCAATATCACCCAGTCCAAGTACCCTAGTTCCATCACTTACAACTGCCACAAAATTCCACCTATTAGTATATTCAAAAGACAATTCTGGATCTTTGTGGATTTCTCTACATGGCGCAGCAACCCCAGGAGTGTACCAGATTGCGAAATCGAACATATTTCTTATAACACACTTTGGCATTACTTGCAGTTTTCCTTCGTAGAATGGATGGTATGCCATTGCCAATTTTGCTGGTTTTTTAGCTTTCTCAAGAAGTTCCTCAACTGTTAATTTCTTCATTTTAAGCCCACCTCATTAGAAAGTAGTCGTATTTGTTTTTAAACTTTTCATACGGGGTTTACATGGTTGTATTTTCCTTTTACTTGTTTATTTTTGCTTTGAAATTTTATGGTGGTTTTAAATGGAGAATTATGAATATAAGTGTTTCTTTGATATTTTGGTTTAAATCCATGGATTTCATCAAAAATTATTGTAAAATTTCATTGTCTAAATTCAAATTAGACTAGGTATGCTTAAACAGTTAATTTGATAATTTTAAGCAATACTTTCGATACTCTATTTAGCATTACATTTTGAAAGAAGAATCCTAGCGGGCTATATACTAAATAAGCTTCATGTTTCGGAGAGCCCTTACTCAAGGAGAATAAACTAATCATCATTTCGAAAAAGAAATGGAGGATAAGCCTTCGAAAAGTACTATTAATTTTGTGAGGATTATCCAAAGTCGCCTAAACTCTTATCCTTATATTTTTTCATTCCCAAACCACGTATATAGTAGAAATACTAAAACCACAGTTGCTAAGAACAAATCCATAATACCAAACGGATATATTGTATGAGCTTCAATCATTGTTTCTATGCTCAATATCATGGCAAAAACAATTCCCCATTTTTTCATCGACCATGTCGCATAGCCTGCAACTAATCTAGAAAAACCATAAATGGCAGAAAGCGCCGCCATAAAAATTATTTTTCCTTGGTTATCCTGAAAACCTGCAATAGCAAGGAGTTCACTAGGTAAACTAAGCAACATCACGACACCAGTTATTTCAATAAAACCGTGAACAAAAAGCATTACAGAAGCTATTTTTATGCTAGTTTGTTTATCCATGTACTCACCTCCTCTATAATTGATTAATTTTAATTATGATACCCTTAAGTTTAAAATATCGGGGTAAAAGTGTTTGTATACTTATAATCTTCATTGTCTTTTCTTAAATCTTAATTCAATACTAATCTACATACCATCTAATAGCTTTAAAGGACCGTTTACTCTTGTATTTCAATCTCTCTCAATACGAACCCGTGTTTTTTAGAGGTGATGTTATCATCTAACCAAAAAAGAATAGTATTCTGGTCGTCTATCCTTTATGAGGTCATTGTAAGGTGTAATCTTTTTGTTTCTAGCCAATTCTATATTTATTTCAGCTATTACGATTTCTTCTTTACTTTTACTTCCTTTAGCTAAGACGTTTCCTTTTACATCTGTTATCTGACTTTGACCAGTGAACGTTAAATCTCTTTCTTTACCTACTCTATTTGCTGTTATTGTGAATACATGGTTTTCAAGAGATCTTATCTGCATTGCCTTTTGACCATATGGTAAAACTAAATTTGCAGGATGACATATAATTTCAGCGCCTTTTAAAGTAAGAATTCTCGTAACTTCTGGAAACGCCCAATCAAAACAGATCATGACACCAAAGCTAAAATTATCTTCCCTAATAGCTTCTATAGGTGTATCTCCAGGTTGAAATATTAGCTTCTCTTTGGCAAATAAGTGAAGTTTCCTATACTTTCCAATATATCCCTTTGGACCTAAAATAACAGCCGAATTATACAATTTTTCTTGATCTTTTTCATTTATTCCACCTATAATCCACGTAGAGTGTCTTTTAGCTATTTTTTCCCACTCTTTTACTGTTGGTCCATAAGGCACTGGCTCTGAGCAATCCAATGCTTGTTGTTTATTTTCAAAATTATAGCCAGAGTTAGATAATTCAGGAAGAACTAAAAGCCTCGCACCTTTCTCAATAGCTTTCTCTATAAATGTACACGTTTTAACGAGATTTTCCTCCAAATCTCCCAGCTTAGGTGATATTTGTATTGCAGCAACACATAACTTCATTTCTATTCCCTCTAGATTTTCTAATACTTATTTTTGCATCCGAATCGTAATCGCTATATTACTGTTTCATCTCTTAAAAGATGCTACTATCATTCAAAAACAATTTAACTAACTTTAATATTATGCTAATTAACATCTTAAGAGGATAATTACAACATGAAAATAACAGAAAAACACTTTAATCGCTAAAAACAAGAGTAAAAGGTTTCATCAGGTGTAACTAAAAACTAAAACAAATCATAAATTATAAAAGACTACTAAAAATGCTTAAAGAAAAATACGCCAGATTTATCTCAACAAATAAACATCAGTAAAAGTAAAACGGGACTTTAAAATTTTATTAAGTTCCAAATAGAGAGGAAGAATCATGCTATCATCTAGTGAAGATTTAGCTAAGCTAGTTAGAGAAATTCGAGACTTCATAGGTGTAGTTAGAAAAGAACCAATCGTTAAAGTTACATCAAGGCTTGTAACAACCCTTAATTTTTCCTCCGCAAGAATTCTAAAAAGTTTCGGAGAAGACTGTGCTATCATGCAACTTGATAACAGCGACAAACTTCTACTTTTCGCCACCGATGGTATTTGGCATAAACTTATAGAGGCAGACCCCTATTTTGCAGGTTATTGCTCCGTCCTTGTAAATGTAAATGATATTGTAGCAAAAGGTGGCAGAGCGATTGCACTCGTTGATGTTCTAGGATTATCCAACCAAGAAGAACTTAATAAAATCATAGACGGAATCATTGCCGGATGTAAAAAATTCGGAGTTGCATGCGTAGGCGGTCATCTACACCCAGATAGCCCAATAGCATCAATTTCCGTTGCAATAATAGGTACAGTACACAAAGAACACGTAATTTTCAGCGACACTGCAAATACAGGCGACTTAATAATTTTTGCCATAGATCTCGATGGAACATTTCACCCTAAGTTTAAACTCGCATGGGACACCACATCACATAAATCTCCTAAAAAAGTACAAGAGAAGTTCGAAGCGATTTTTCAAATAGCCGAAGAAAAACTTGCAACAGCATGCAAAGACATGAGCAACCCAGGTCCAATAGGAACCTTAGCTATGCTTCTCGAAGCAAGCAATGTCGGAGGGAAAATCGAAATCGAAAAAATACCAAAACCAGAAGATATAGAAATATCTAGGTGGGTTAAAATATATCCTGGTTTCGGAATGGTCCTAACTTCCAGTAAAGATACTTCTAAAAAATGTATCAAAATGCTTGAAGATCACGGTATTTCTGCATCGATTGTAGGTAAGGTTATTCAAGAAAGACGTCTTGTTATTGGCGCTAACGATACCTATGTTCCTGTTTTTGATTTTTCAAAGGATAATATCTCAGGAAAACCCCGTCTCAAAGAATAGATCTAAATATTAAAGCGAAATTAACTATAAATAGTAAGTAAAACTTTATTGAGGGCCCGTGGCCTAGCAGGATATGGCGTCGGCCTCCGGATATCATATGTAATGAAGGGGAAAGCCGAAGGTCCCGGGTTCGAATCCCGGCGGGCCCGCCAATAATAATTTAGATATATAAATCCTCTACAATGGTATTTCTGGTCTGATTTCATGGTTATGAGAAATCTGTTAACTTTGTTTGGCCTTTAAACCTTTTATTTTCATGTATTTCTTGTTGTTCATATTTTTTTGTTTCAAAAATTATTCCGCCGTATACCCCATCAAATCCTGGTTTGTATTTTATTTGTCCTAGTCTTACCTTTATTATTGCTTCTGCTACTTTTGGTCCTGCAATTTGACTTATTTCGTCTTTTGGGGCATTTAACATGACGTTGTATTCGTTTCCAAAATGTTGTATGAGACTTATGTATGTTTCCCAGATGCTTTTTACTACGGGGCTACTTGTATTCTTTATATACATTAATAGTTCAGTTAGAGGTATTAGGTGGATAAAAGAAGTTGAATTAGGAGGAATATATCCATCTGGTCTGTCTGCAAGCTCTTCCACTCTTTGCAAAACACCTATTGTCATAGTTCTTCTACAAATCGGACAAATATTATTAAGTTTTAAGGCTTCTCTTGGATGAAAACACACATCAACTTCGTGTAATTTCCACATACCACTGATCAGATATCTTCGATCTTTCCTATGTCCCGTATAATGATACTTGCCGTATTCTGGTGGAACCTCTATGGTCATTTCAAAGCCCGTATTCCTTTTCCCACGTATTGCATCAATTAGAGAATCATAAGTTAGCCTCTCCACTTCAAAAATGTTTGCCTCTCTACCTAATCTATGAGGATAAGGACTATGACAGTCACTGTTCGAAACAAGTGGGAATTTATCCAATTCTTTTACTCTCCAGCACATTTTTGGATCTGCACTAAGACCTGTTTCAAGCGCCAAGAGGTTCTCCGTTTGGTCTTCATAACATTCTTTTACACTGTTAAATCCTTTTTGTCCAAGTACAGAGAAATGTGAAGTCCATATATGGCAAGGAATAATTTCCACTCTTTGATCGACAGATTTTACTATTTCAACAAATTCTGATGCACTTATTTCAAGTTCTGGTCTTCCATTTAGCGATAAATCTCCATAGTTCTTTAAAACATCGATTAATTGCTCGGCAATCTCAAAATTTGGTACTAAGAGAAGATTGTGTATTCTCTTAATATGGCCCTCATATTCAAAGTTTGTAGAGATTTCACCCGTAATCATATAACGTATTTCGCTGCTTCTTTTTCGAAATTTGTATAATTCGGAATTTTCTACTTCAATAAGTTTTTCCTTTAACTCTTTTAACCACTTTGGATGAGTAAAATCTCCTGTACCGATCAGATTAAGTCCTTTCATCTCTCCGTAGCGATCTATGTTTTCCAATGCCATTTTATTACTTGTCCCTGTACTATACAATGAATGTATATGTAGATCAGCAAATACTTTCATACTAAAGTCTCCATAATCAAGATATAGAAAGGAAATAGCAATCATTATCAGTTAAAAGAAACCAAACTTATATACTTTTACATTTCAACTAAAACCCTCGAATAAGATAGCTTTTCTCACAAAGTCTCATTCCCTTTAATCTATAATTAAGTTAATTTATAATTAATACAATGAAAAATCACTACTAGGGTTAAAAATAAGATAAAAACCTAAGATAAACTATTAAATTTAATATTATATACTATATTGGAATGCATCTTTAAGGGATTAAAGAAATATGTTGTATTTACTCTTCTTTCTTTCTTACTTTTGCAAAAAGTTCTTTTAATTCTTGTAATGCTTGTCTATGAATATCTTGTCTTGTAACAGGACGTGGGGGAGGCGGAGGCCGTGAAGTTGCTGAAGGAGATGGCGGAGCCGAGGTAGGAGGTTTAGGTTGCAGGGGAGCTGCTGGCGGTGTAGTAGCTGGTGGTGAGGTAACAGATGTAGGTTGAGATGAAACTGTAGATCTTGGAGGTATTTGAGTTTGTGGAGGCGGTAAAGGCTGTTGTACTGGTTGTGGATATTGAGGCGGTTGGACCTGCGTTGGCTGTCTTGCTTGGGATTGTATAGTTGCGGATTGTTTTAATGATGTAATTTGTTTCTCTAAATCTTGCATTCTTTTTTCAACGTCAGTTATTCTTTCCTCTAATATTGATAAGCCATTTAAAATTAGTTCAAAGAATCTGCCAATAACACTAGCTATTTCGTAAGCGGATTTTGATGGTAATTTTTTCAATAACTTATTAAATATGTTTGCGAAACTTTCAGACATGATGGATACATCCCCAAGATTGATGTAACATTAACCTTTAAGAACATTTGCATAGATGGAAACATATTCCACCGTTATTCTATACGGGATTTTAATTAATAATTAAGGAAATTTAAAAAATCTTATGTTTTCTCTTCTTCTTCGGGACGCCATTCGTATCCACAGTCTAAACACTTATTTCTCTTGGCATAAACAGGTTTATGAGCAACATAAGTTAAAACGGTAGTTTTATCTTCTACTTTAACTATATTGGTACTTCCACACTTAGGACAAGGCATCATTTCTTCCTCCTTTGCGGAAGTTTAAATTCAAATTAGACTTAAATAATATTGCTTAAGTAACCTATAAGTTTTCTGATAAACAAGTCTTAAGATTGTGATATCTTCAACTACATTGAGATATTGTTCAATATCTAAAATATGTAACTGTTTTTAGCTTTCTATTCCACTTTTGTGAATTTTAATAAAGTAGCCCCGCACTTAGGACATTTCCCGTTCGTTTTCAAAAGCTTGGAAAATTCAGTAATTTCACCGCATTCACATTTATACCTTACTTCCCCAACTTCATTACTCATATCGAACTCCCAACCCCAAAGTAAAAATTTCTCCAATATATCATTTTGAAAACAGATATTTTTAAGATGCTCTTCATGTCTCAAATAGAATACAAATTAGCACTGGTGAGTATTTATATTTGATGCAGTGGGAGTAACATATATGATATGAAAAATTTGGAGTTGAAAACTATGGGAAAGGGTATGATTTCTGAGACCGCTCGTTATGCTTTAGAAAATCCTAGCTCAATTCGAGAAATAATGTCAGTAGTGACCGACTTCAAAAAACATCCAGAGAAATATCCAAGACCTTTAATATATCTTGGAGGCGGATGGCCACAGGATCCTCCTCCACCAATTCTTAGAACTGCAGCTAAAGAGATTATAGAGGACGACCATACGTGGATAGAGTCTTCAAGATATGGAACAACCCGTGGACAACCAGATTTCATCGCCGGTATCATAAATTACGAGAATTTCATCTTTGGTCGCAAAATTTACGAAGAAGAAGTTATTGTGGGTTCAGGAAGCACCGAATTAACGGCGGCTTTCATGCTTACCATTCTGGATCCGGGTTCTGAAGTAATTTTAACATGTCCCGGATACTTAAATTATCCGAGGCAGATTCAAACCGAAACATTGCTTCGATGTAAAATCAAGCGATGGACCGTTCTAAAGAACCATACTTTTAATCCTGATTTCGATGAACTGCAGGATCTAATAAGCGACAAAACACGAATGCTAATCCTTTGTACTCCAGGTAATCCAGACGGTCAAGTTTACACAGATGACATGCTCAATGCAATCAACGACATTGCAGAAGAAAAGAATATCTGGGTTATGATAGACGTAGCATATCGAGCTTTCATATACGAAGACTACCCAAAATATTTCAGCAGAGAAAGGAGAGAAAACGAAATCTGGATGTGCACATTGTCGAAAGAATTCAGAGTTCCTGGATGGAGAATGGCCTATGCCTTGGCAAATGAAGAATTGATTAAAGCTGTGGAAACGGTGGAACAAGCTCGAATACTTTGTCCCAACAGAATGGCTCAGGAAATTCTTACCAGAGTTCTTCAAGACAATACAAGGCTAAAAACCGTTAAGGAATATTATGAAACGGGGAAAGAAAAGTACAAAAAAGTTGCGCAATACACAGCTGAAGAATTAAGAAACAACATACCAGACTTAGGGATCCTGGAACCAAAAGGTGGGTTCTATGTCTTCTTTGATGCCTCAAAATACGAAAAGGACTCAAAGCGTTTGTGCAGTGATTTACTAGGAGAATACCAAGTTGCCTTAGCTCCGGGTGTAGATTTCGGTATGGAAGGGTGGATTCGACTTAGCTTTGCTCCCATTGTGGAGGAACCAGAGACGCTTAAAGAAGGTTTAAATAGGATGAAAGAATATTTTTCCAAAAAGAAATAATCTATTCTCTTTATTTTAAATGGTGCCTTCAATGGATGTTTCTGAATGGAATAGATATGAAATTTTTAGCGAAATAAAAGTTCCCTATAATATTCCATTTTTTGTGAGATGTGATGGAAGAAATTTTCATCGTTTAACAGAAGAAATGGAATTTAAGAAACCGTATGATAAGGAATTCGCAGAAATTATGGTTAAAGCAGCAAAATGTCTTTTTAAAGGCGGTTTTAACCCGATGTTAGCCTACATTTTCTCGGATGAAGTAAATATTCTTTTTCTTGAGGCACCATTTAATGGGAGAATAGAAAAAATAGATAGCATAGTTGCGTCTTTTCTCGGCAGCGCCTTTTCTTTAGAGCTACATTTTAGAAAAAAAGTTAATAAAATTATTAGTTTCGATGCAAGAATTATTCCTATACCTAAAGAAAAAATTTTAAAATATTTAGCGTGGAGACAGCTAGAATGCTGGAGGAACCACATAAATTCTTATGCATTCTATACACTTATTGAAAAGGGGTTGAATCGTGAAAAAGCTGCAAAAATGCTTAAAGGCTTAAAAAGCATCGAACTACATGAGCTAGTTTTTAAGGAAAAGGGGTTAAATCTAGCTAAAACTCCGACATGGCAGAGAAGAGGGGTTCTCCTATACTTTGAAGAATATTTTAAGGAAAGTACTAATAAAATTACAGGAGAAAAGGTTCTGGCTGTTAGAAGAAAACTGGTTGAAAACTGGGATCTACCAATATTTAATTCTCCAGAAGGAGAAAAATTTCTATATAAAATTATTAAAATAAAAAACTAAGGTAGTTATTTTATCATTAAGACTTAGGTTTGATGATTATTTCTTGTTTTGCATATACCTCAGTGTTTGATGACACGTTTCTATCAATAATAACACCAGGAGAGATATCAACATTTGTACCAATTATTTTTCCTGGAAGAATCGAAACATTGATAGATATGTGTGTATTGTCTCCAATGACAGCTCCAAATTTTTCCATCGGAACTTTAACTCGCTCTTCATTCACATCCATATAGATGGGTTGCAACCTAGGTGAAACATTCCACGTCTGCGTCCCGGCACCAACATCCACATTTTCTCCAAGAATGCTATCTCCAATAAAGGATAATCGTCCTACCTTTGTTCTATCAAAAATAACACTATTCTTAACTTCCACACCAAATCCAACAATTACATCTTTACCTATTGATACATACTCTCTTATAAGAGCGTTATTCCCAATGTAACTATTTTCTCCAATGAAACAAGGACCCTTAATCGTTGATCCAGACCTTATTTTTACATTATCTGCTATCCATACAGGGCCCTCGATCTTCGTATTATCTTCGATTGTTGCTGTTTCCGCAATAAAAGACCCTTTACCTTTAAGCAGTTTTGAAAGAACCAAGCGATTAGCCCTTAAAATGTCCCATGGATACCTTATTTCAACCCATTCTTTTTCCCAAACTGAAACGTAAACTTTTCCTGTCTGCGCAAGTTTTCTAATAGATGCATCTAAAGTTTTCTCGCTTTTAAGAAAATCAAAAATATTTTTCTTGAAAACATATACTCCTGCAACCGCATATTTACTGGGTGTTTCTCCAGGCTTTGGCTTTTCAACAATATAATCTAGTTTAGAATTTTCAGAGAATACAACAACACCATAAAATTGTGGATTTTCAACAAGAGTGGCAGATACAGTCGCATCTGCATCAAGTTCCCTAAAAGTTTCAATAGTCCTACCTATTAACTCTGGATCTGCAAGAATGTCGGCATGAATTACTAAAAATTCTTCTTCATCTATCCTTTGTTCAGTTTTTAAGATCGCATCTTCTACGCCTAACGGTTCTTCCTGCAAAACATAGTCTATTTTAACACCGAATTTATCTCCAAATTCAAAGTAATTTTCTATAATTTCACGCTTATACCCAACTACAATCAAAATATCCTTAATTTGATTTTCACGTAGCCCTTCAATAACATATTGCAATAAGGGTTTACCTGCAATTTCCAACATAGGTTTAGGCCTAGTTTCTGTAAGTGGCTTTAACCTGTAGCCAAGTCCTGCTGCCAATATAACTGCTTTCATTCCTAACCACCATAACATTATTTTCCCTGCTTGAAATAATTTCCAGAAGTGAAGATATAAAATAAGAGTGGTTTAGTCACATATTAAGATTATTATAGTAGTACGGGAGATCTCCTGCTAACTGTTAAAAGTTAAAAACTTTATTTGTCTCTCATTTCAATTTTTAAGAAGTAAAATTCATACACAACTCAAGTAAAATCAATTCAAACCATATTTCAGTAATTTTTCTTTTCCTTTAACTTTGGAAGTAATATTCGTACTGCTCTTTTATTTTTATCCATCCACTTCGCTTTCCCACTATCTATTAGAATGTTAATAACTTGAAGAAGATCTTCGGTAGGTAGAGTTTTTATAACATCTGGACCCTCCTGTAAGAGGTCATAGGGTGTGAAATATATAGTTCCTGTGTTTAACGCCCAATTATATAGATACTCTGCCAGTTCTTCAAGTGATTTCCAATAAATTCTAAGCCTATTTTTATCCACCCATTTCGCAAATCCTTTTTCCACAAGGTAATTCATAATTTCCTTTAAATACTCTGCTGGGAGTTTAGAGTAAGGATTTGTTGATAAAAGATCATCTATAGAAATTACATGTTTAATATGAAAAGAAGCCCATTTCAACAAAAGATTACCCCAATTTTGAAGCCAAGATCTATATAAATCCGTATTTCTAGGTTTTATATACATCCAAGGATAATCTACCCAATCAGGGAAAACAAATTGAGGCCGCTCCTTTACAACCTCAACTTGCTTCGCAACTTTAATTTCCTCACTTATCCTTTCCACTTCCGAAACAACTTCTTGTTCAACCTCTTCTATTTCATTTATTTCTATTTTCTCTTTTTCTTGTTTCTCTTTTTTCCTTTCTTTTTCTTTAGCTGACAACATTACCACCGCTTACGTAGCAAATTCTCTAGTCCATTCTTCATATTTTTTAATCTCATCTAGAGAGACCGAAGGTCTTATCTTCGACAACGATTGCATAAAATCTTGCATTGTAACCGGCCTAATCTTTTCAATTTCAGTTAACTTTCCTTCTTGGTCAAGTTCCCTTATGGGCATCATTAAAGCCTCTCTACAAATTAAAGCTATATCGGCTCCACTATAGCCTTCTGTAAGCTCAGCTAATTTATCAAAATCAACATCATATGCTAATTCCACGCCCTGCGTATGTATTTTAAAAATCTCTTTTCTAGCTTCCTTGTCAGGGAGAGGAACATATATTCTTTTCTCAAATCTTCTTCTCATCGCAGGATCAATGTCCCATGGACGATTCGTAGCACCAAGAACAACAATTCTTTCATCCTCTTTTTCCTTTAAACCATCCATCTCTATTAAAAGCTGTGTTTTTAATCTTCTCTCTCCACCAATGTCTTCCTCCGCCCTAACAGTTGCAATAGAATCAAGTTCATCTATAAAAATTATTGAAGGTTGATTTTGCCTTGCAAGGTCAAAAAGAATCTTTACAAGTTTTTCGGATTCTCCTAACCACTTTGAAACAATAGATGCAGCATCAACATTGAAAAAGGTAGCATCGCACTCCGCAGCCACAGCTTTCGCAATGAGTGTTTTTCCACATCCAGGAGGCCCATAAAGCAAAATCCCTTTCCAAGGCTTTCTCGCTCCTTTAAAGAGATCTGGTCTTAGAATAGGAATTATTATGGCTTCTCTCAACGCAGTTTTTGCTGCTTGAAGATCGGCTACATCCTCCCATCTCACATTAGGTTTTTCATAAACTATAGTATCAGCTATTGCCGCGGTTAATGAGTCAACGTCTTCAGTTATTCTTCTACCCGATCTAGTTAATCGAGTTATTTTTACTGTTTTTCCTTTAAGGTAATTCTTAAGTTCTTTACTTCTTTCAACATATTCTTTAGCTTTCTGATAGTATATTGCTTGCAGTTTAGGGTTTTCAGTTAACTTCGAGAGTTTTAATAAAATTTCCGCTGCTTTCACATATTTTTCCATTGCTTCTTTATAATTTCCCTCTATATCAAGTCTTGTAGCTTCCCTTGCTATTTGAGAAGCATATTGTAAGAGTCGAGAAGACATTTTGTTTCACTTCGCTTCAAAATGATGAGGATAATTTTGATCTAAGAAAATGAGTGGCACAAATAATATAAAGATTAATGTGTGTTACGTATTTGAAGGAGGAAAAGAGTTTGCCTCTTGCAGATAAAATTAGAATGTTTCTACGCTGGTTAAAGGGTACTCCCGATCTTAGAGAAATTACCCTACAATTAGAGATCTTTACGCGTAAATTAGATTATCAGAGGAAACGATTAGAAAATGAAGCAAGAAAATGTAGAGAAAACGCCAGAAAATATCGAATTGAAGGTAATGAAGAAGCATCTAGAATGTATGCTGAACATTTTCTACGTTACCGAAAATGGGCTTTAGGAATAGATGCTTTCAGACTAAGAATAGACGGTTTATTAGTTAAACTTAGACAGGCCCAATCGGTATCCGAGATCGAAAATGCTTTACGGGGAATTCGAGCAGCTGTAATTGGTTTAAAGGAAGCAATAAATGTTCCTGACATAGCTGAAATGGTGGAAGACATAGATAAACAAATGAGAGAGATAGAAGTAGCTCAAGATATCACAGAAACCGGCATGGAACGTCTTACAGTTTCAACCGAAGTTACATCAGATGAGATAAACAGAGTATTAGCAGAAATAGACCAAGAAATCGGTGTTGAAACCGGAATAGCCTTACCAGAACCATCAAAGAAAATAAAAGAGCTAGAAAAAGACATTAAAAAACTAAAAGAAGAATTATGACAGTATTTATTAATAAAACCAAATAATCACAGTTAATTTTCACTTATTATAAGAAATCCTAGGAACTCCACTTAAATCAAAATACATCATTTTGTTAGATAATAACGTCTTGTGCTAAAAACAAGAAAATTCGAGGTCATTGAGCCGAAATAAAACTATCTGATAAAATAAATTCGTTTCAATCGTATTTAAGGTAAAAATATTAAAAGGGAAATGTGATATGTGAATATGAGTTAGCGAGGTGTTTATGTTTGCCAAAATTTCTTGATAAACTCTTCGGGAAAAAAACAAAGTCTGAAGATGAAACAATTGCGGAACTTAGAGCTACGATTAATAGACTTCAATTAAGAAGTAAAGAGCTAGATAAAAGAGCCAAAATGAGTAGAGAACAAGCTAAAGAACTTTTAAGAATGGGCAATAAAGAAGGAGCAAAATTCCAATTAAAAAGATGGTTCCGTTATGTTCAACTATTTAACAGATATTCTAGGCAAATTGCAAGCTTAGAAGATGCTATTGCAACAATAGAAACTGCAAGAGACAGTGTTGAAATGTCTAGAGCATTATCAACAGCACTCGACGCACTTAGACAAGCTAGAGAAATAGCTTCTCCAGAAAAAGCAATGGAACTCATGGTAAGAATGGATCAAACGATGCAGGAGATAGAAAGCACATCACAAATTCTTAGTGAAGGCTTTGAAGTAGCTGGAGAAGAGGATCAATCAATTGAAAGAGAACTAGAAAAATTGGAAGCAGAAGTTATGCTTGAAGAAGCTGGAGAACTACCAAAGATACCTGCAAAAACGGAAAAAGTAGAAGAAATAGAGGAAGAAGTCAAAAAACTAAAAGAAGAAACATCTGAAGAAGAGAAAGAAGAAGCGTAACATATATTCCAGTATAGTTCAATTAAATACATGATTTCTCTGTAAATTATTATAAAAGGAGATAAATGAAACAAAAACTACAACTATTCAAATGAGACAACTAGCTATAAAGTGATATAATACCAAAAACGTAACTTAGATCAAAACTTAACAAAATCATTACTTTTCCGCATATTAACATTGAAATCGAAATTTTGACGACCGCTTTTTAATTCACGTAGCCTTTTTTCAATAGCATAAAGTTTTCCAACCCAAGACCTATAATATTTAAAATAATTTTCCACGGAAATTAAACCGTCTTCAAAATATCGTTTCAATTCTTTTATTGTTTCTTCTGTTTCATATTTCTCTTTCTCGAGCTTAAATATCTCCATCTTCAACTTATCTTCTGAACCACGAGGACTGTATGAAATCTCATGAAACACAACATTTTTCGAAACGTTAGAATGGCTTACATGTTCAGTTTCTGTAATTTTTTTAATTCTATTTAGAATTCTCTCAACTTTCATTTTTAAATCTGAAGTTTCTAACATTAAACTAGACACTTTGGAGGTAACAAAAGTATCCTTTAATGAGTATTTTTCGAAGTTTAATGCGATGTTAATATAGTCTTTTACTAATGGTAACATATTTGATGGGAAGCTAAAAGTAAGTTCTCCGTCATTACATTTTATAATTAGTCGTTTTATCAATCTACCCTTTATCTCCACATCTCTGATACGTTCTAATGGAATCTCAAAAGATTTGTAAAAAGATTTTTTAAATAATCCTTTTTCAGCTAGGAAAATAAGCCGCTTATCAGTTAGAAATAGCTTTCCCCCTTCCTTTGGCACCCTTATGATATCAGATCCAGAAAACTTCGCGTTTTGAATCGCATATATAGGTTTCTCATCAAAATCTAATGATAAAATATCCTTATATTCACTAAATTCTTGACAATGTTTATACAGGGAGGAGACTAAAATTTCTAATTTCGAGAGCTTTTCTTCGATTTCCATTAAAGACTCATCTACATAATTCTTATAGTCGTTTAAATCTGCCTCAATTCTAGTTAAAATACTTCTAAGATAAGGAAGATCTTCAACTTTAAACTGTTTTTCGATGGAAAACTTTGGCCCAATTGATAAAAGTAAACTTCCAATTTCCTCAATTTTCCCTAAAATTCTCGTTTTAACCAGGCTATAATCATTAAAAACATCCGTTAAAGTCCTTTCAATTACTGGATAATTAAAAAACCGGGAACGTCTAACGAAAATTAAAGTTCTTTTGACGTAATCAAATTTACGAGCAAATTTTCCCAACTTAACATAACCATACTTTATCTCAAAAGAAAGTTTTCTAAATTTCGCTTTCAAGGTAGCTTGTTCTTCTGCAAAATCAACTACCTCGGTAGAGCCACATTTGGAACAAGTCTTCACATACTTGGTAACAAAAACGACTTTCTTACTCTTACAGTCTTCACAAGAATAATTGGATAAATCCTTATTTCTCCCTTTTCCAGTCTTAAGCTCTTTAACATTCTTTGACCCGCAGGTCAAGCAAATTGGAAACTTTTCTATTTTGACCGACACGCAATTACGACATAACCCTGCTCCACACGTCCTACATATCCACTCAACTTCCTTCAATCCACACTTATGGCAGATTTCTCTCTCTGTATAAAAGTTTTCCAATGTTATCTCCCTACTACAATGCTACAACAAGCTGAAATTAAACAATATAATCTGCATTATTTAACCACTCGTAACACGTTAATATTACGTCACCAAACAAACTTTACTAATTTCATAGATAGGACATTCACCTTAATTTTACACATCTAAATGCCATAACATAGATTTACGAAAAGCTTTGAAAAGAAAACATTATCAACTAACATGAAAATCAAAACTATGTTTAGAAATAGTTTGAATTTCAAGAAAGAAAAGACTTATTCGTCTAAATCTGCCAATTTCCTGCAATGTTCTTCAAAGAAGTCAAATATTTGAGTTAAAAATTTTACGTTCGATATATTGGACTTATCTCCTTCCTCAAGCTCCCTATGATGCCACCAGTATCCCCACCTGTAAAACATATAAAGCAAGCCAACAGCGAACACAAGTCCATTACCATAATTTCTTATAGCAGCAACTACCCCTGGCCTATTTCCCATCATTGCAGCCCCCAATACAGTCCAATCATTTGAAACTCTTAAAAAATAAGGAGCTATCTTTGGATCTTTACCAGGAATCTCTGCAACTGCTTTTAAATTTTCATTAATTTTATGCTTTCCCAGAAAATTCCTAATGAGTTCAAAACGTGAATCTACCTTCAAGAACCGTTCCGGAACTCCACAAAAGAACGCATAACTCTTGGCCTTCTCTTCTAAAAACTCTGCATCGAAAACTCTAAGCAATCTATTTATTCCTTCAAAATTTTCAACCGGCCTGCCAATGAAAAGAATTCCTCCTTCATCAACCCAAGAAGCAATTTCACGAATCTCTTTGTTATGAAAGGGTATATTACCTGATGCACTTATTATAATAAAAACATCCCAATCATCTAAATCTTCTCTACTTACATTTCCACGAGTTAATCCAACGGTGTATCCCCGTTCTTTTTCTAACCACCAAAGAAATCCCCCAATGCCTAGAACTCCTGGCATCTCTGATTCGTACCGATAAACATCAATAAGAACATCAAGTATCACATACAACCCTCCACTATCCTATATTCAACCCTTTCTCAGCACTATAAAATATGATGCAAGATCACTATTTTAAAATTCTATTACCACCGGGTAACGGTAAATATTAAAATAATAAAATTAAAGTGTGAGTTAAAATCCTTTTTCCTTCAAGAATTTCTCAATTATATCTCTTAGGTCTGGCTTTCCTATTTCTTGTAGCTCGTATCTCACTCTTAATACTGGCTTATCTACATCGATTAATCGTCTTATATCAATTGGAGTCCCAGTTACAACGATGTCACACTCTGTTCTTTTAATCGTCTCTTCTAATTCCTTTATTTGCTCTTTACCATAACCCATTGCCGGTAAAACAGGTCCCAGATGAGTGTATTCTTCATAAACTTCTTTTATTGAACCAACAGCGTAAGGACGCGGATCTATAATCTCCTTAGCTCCAAATTTCCTAGCAGCCAAGTAACCCGCTCCAAAAGGCATATGGCCATGAGTTACCGTGGGACCATCTTCAACTGCCAATACTCGTTTACCTCTAATCATTTCGGGGTTGTCAACAAACAATGGCATTGCTGCATCAATAATTATCGCGTTTGGATTGATCTTTTCCAGATTTCTCCTAACTTTTTCAATGTTTTCTGGAGGTGCGGTTTCAACTTTATTTATAATAAGTACATCTGCCATTCTTGCATTTGCTTCCCCTGGATATGCACCAACTTCTTGGCCAGCTCTATGAGGGTCAGCCACAACAATGAAGAGATCTGGCTTATAAAATGGGAAATCGTTATTTCCACCATCCCAAATAATTAAGTCAGCTTCTTTCTCAGCTTCCCTAAGAATTTTTTCATAATCTACGCCAGCATATACTACAACACCCCTATCGATAAGTGGCTCATATTCTTCTCTCTCCTCTATGGTACATTCATAGCGGTCTAAATCTTCATAAGAAGCAAATCGCTGACATACCTGTTTTCTTAAGTCTCCGTATGGCATTGGATGTCTTATAACAACAACTTTAATACCTTTCTCCTTAAGGAGATCTACAACTCTTCGCGTAGTAGGACTTTTACCGGATCCTGTTCTTACAGCGCAAATAGCTATTATTGGGACCTTAGATTCTAACATTGTAGATTTTGGACCCATAAGTCTAAAATCAGCACCAGTGGCTAGAACCATAGAAGCTTTGTGCATAACATCTTCATATACCAGATCGCTGTATGCTAATATCACTTGTTCTACATCAAATTTTTTGACAAGTTCCGGTAATTGTTCCTCAGGGTATATTGGTATGCCATTTGGATAGTTGGGACCAGCAAGTTCAGGTGGGTATTTTCTCCCAGTTATATTTGGAATTTGAGCTGCTGTAAAAGCAACGACCTCATACAAATCATTATTTCTAAAATGTACGTTAAAATTGTGGAATTCGCGAGCCCTCTTAGGGCTTGTCGCGTCCAGCAGCACCCATAATTATTACCTTTATCTTTTTCATTCCATAACTCACCTTCTGTTTTTATTACGTCTTTTAACGACGTCTAAAACTTACATCTTTATCTTATTAAACTATTTTCCTATATAACAATCACAACTAGCTATTTATCCTGTTTAATGTTAAATGTTTTAACTTAATTTTGCAAAATTTTTCTTCATACTATTTAAGAAAAAGTAAAAGGCAAATTATACATGTGAAACTCAAAAACATTTATCGCTTCCTTTTCTTCCTGGTAGGCTTTTTCTTTCCCTTTTTACTAATACGTTCGTAAATTTTCTTCATGTTAATAGCATCTCTATCCAGCGTAGGTGACTCGCTTATAATAACTGGTTTCAATCCCAACTCAACAATTAACTCCGCAAAAGGTTCAAAAGGAGGGCCAAATTCTTTTTCAGACAACAACCTATGAGTCTTCTCACCTTTATCCGTAAATTCCACCTTGGTAAAATGACAATGAAGATCTTTTAGCACATCAGAACCCAGCCTCTTCTCTATTTCATCAAGAATTTTTTCATACTCCTTCCTACCTTTAATTAATCCCTGTTCTCTCGCATGGACATGAGCCCAATCTATTGTAGGGCACACTAATTCTACTTGCTCACACATCGTTAAAATTTCATCTAAACTTCCCAACTGTGAGAGTTTTCCCGTAGTCTCCGGAGCTAAAAGCACACCCTTTATACCCTCAGCCTTAGCCATCTCCACAACTTCTCTAATCGCCTCTATACACATTTTCAAAGCTTCTTCTGGAGTTTTCTCTCCATAGTAGCCAGGGTGAAAAACAACTTTTCTAGCACCCATCCACATCGCAGCCCTCATAGAATCCAAAAGACGCTCCTTAGATTTTTTAAACGTCTCCTTTTTATCTGAAGACAAATTTATATAATAAGGTCCGTGAAGAGAAACATAAACATCGTTTTCCTTAGCATTTTTTCCCAGTTCTCTTGCCACTTCTTCCTTTATACGCACCCCTCGTACAGCCTGGTATTCGTAAGCATCAAGACCTTCCTCTCTAATGTATATGGGGGCTTCAACGGTTGGACCTTTAAAATCTAAAGGATTTCCAGCAGGACCAAAACGTACACGATCAGCCATAATTATTCCCCCAACCAAACATCATTACTAGATAAACTAACTTACAACACATTTAATATAATATTCCCCTCCCCATATACATGAGCACATGAAAAATGATAAAAGGTTAAATGAGCTGCATACTATATAAGAAAAACCATTATCTAGGGCCCGTGGCCTAGCAGGATAAGGCGGCGGCCTCCTAAAATCTCCTCAAAGATTGTAGAAAGCCGCAGATCCCGGGTTCGAATCCCGGCGGGCCCGCCAAAGAACCCTATCCGAGATATAGTTTTAGCTTATTGGTTCTCCTACTCTTGGACTTGTTATAGTTTTTGTCTCTATTCCTAATTCTACCACTTTTTTCAATAATTCGCTAGCTTTTGTTTTTGATAAGTACTTATTATCATTTCCGCAATAATAATCATATACACATGATGGGCAGCCATCTCCTTTGCATTTACAGCTTGTTAATATTTTAAGGGCTCTATTAAGTGCCTTTTCAAGTCTTTCTATAAGAAGAAGGGTAAGACCTGAACCACCCACAGCACCATCATATATGAAAATTGTTCCATCTGGGTATGATATGCCTCCCATTTCTGCTATATCGGCTCCAACAACTGTTTGTGCCGCTGATATTATCACATGTTCTGCTGCATGGGCAGCAGATGCGGCATCTTCTAAATCCCATTCAGGATTCATGGGTAATTGAAAAGCTATGCCTCTTGTTTCAAATCTATATTTTAGGGGTTCCTCAAGCATTGTTTCGCTCATTACATGTTTTGTTGTAAAGTCCCTTGTTTTATATCCGTAGACCACATGTTCTATTGTCATTTCACTGTAAGTCACTGGAATACCGTAAACTTTTCGTTTCTTGACTGTTGTAAAATCAACAGGTTCTGATCTCCATACAGGTTTTGTTTCCAATCTCAAATATTTTGGTATTTGAGTTACTATTGCTCTTTTATAGTCGAATTCAAGAACTTGGTAAAGTTTACCTCCATGCATATAAATTGCTCCGGGATAAAGCTCCTTTATTGCCATCGGCATTTCTCTAAACCCTAAATATTGTTTCTTAACATTATAAATGTGAATTATATCACCTGTCCCTCTTAGATTTATGGTATACAGAGTTTTCCAGCATTTTTCCAATGGATAAAACATGTTTCTTCGTTCAATTAAATACCCTTGAGATATAAGCTCCTTAATTATTTTCTTCTCTTTCTCTGACATTCTTTCTACTTCGCTTAGCCTTATAGGACGGTCACATGCCATACCGATAAGATGATTTCTTGTGATTATTGGATTTGTTGGATCAACATATACAGGTTCAGGCTCCTGCTTGAAGAACTCATCTGGGTTTTCACTATAATATCTGCTAATAGGGTCCTCACCAAGAATGGTAAACACATAGGCAGTTTGACCTCTTCTCCCAGCTCTTCCAACTCTTTGTAGATATTTTGCAAATGTCGGCGGTATTTCAGTTAAAATTACACAATCTAAATCTCCTATATCTATTCCTAGCTCAAGGGTAGGTGTTGCAACAACAGCTTCCAACTTACCTTGCTTAAATTCTGTCTCCACCTTCTTTCTAAAATGTTCTGTTAGCCCGGCGCGATGTATTCCTATCTTTATTTTTCTCATATCTGCTAATCGCTTTATGGACTCCGCTTCTTTATGACCCCTAACAAAAATTAATGTTTTCTTTCCAGCATTAATCATTATTTTTACCAGTTCTACAGCCTCACTTATCCTACTTCTTGTCAAAGGCCGTATGAATACATGATACGTTTTACCAGTAACTCTTCCTTTTGAGTATACAACCTCTACTTTCCTATCAAAAAGAGTTTCACCAAACTTCTCAGGATTACCTATCGTAGCTGATGAACCTATGAATTGAAGCCTTCTTCTAGCTTTCCTTTTTAATCTCCTAAGGAGATGATGAACATGAGCCCCAAAAACTCCACTATAAACATGTAACTCGTCCAAAACTACAATTTTAAGGGTGCTAAGTATATCTCTAAACCATCTACTAGGCAGTATTCGATTGAGCATATCTGGATTCGAAATTAAAATCGAAGGAGGATTCGCCCTTATTCTTTCCCTATCCTTCTCTGAAGTATCGCCATCGTAAATAGCTATCGATATGCCGAAAATACTTGGAAACATCTTGTATACTTTCTCCACTTGATCACGAGCTAGAGCTTTAGTTGGATACATTATAAGTGCCCTTGTTCCTTCACCAATGTGATGAATACAATCCTGTAAAATAGGTGTTAGGAATGCTTCTGTTTTTCCCGTACCAGTTCCAGAAACAATAACAACATCCTTTCCATCTAAAATTTTCCGGATAGCCTCTTCTTGAAACTTATAAAATCTAGTAATTTCCCTTCTTTTCAACGCAGATATAACTGAGGGGCGGAGAGGTAAATCATCTACATTACAGCCATATGGAATTTCGGTTCTTTCAAGAACTTTCGACACAACCATTTTCCTAGTGTTATCACTTATAACACTTTGAATAATTGGGTCGTCGGTTATCATAGATTTCCTCTCTACCTAGTTCAAAATATAAGATTTAAATCAAAATTTAAATGTAGTTTCTTCAACAAGGTAAAAAAGTTTAAGATATAAAGATTTTCTGGGAAATCCTATTTTAGTCTACATCGTATTTCAACCGAATTTAGAAAATGAAATATTCTATGTTAGTAGTATTGCTGGTTTTCCTGGTAATGCTTGTTCTGCTTTAGGATGTTTTTCTTCTTCCGCTCTTTTTATCACCACTTCTTTTAGTCCAGTTTCCTTCGCTATGTAATCTGCAAATTTTTGAAATACCTCCATTTCTATTTCAGGATCTGTAAATTTCCACAGTCTGCCAGCTTTAACTATTCTTTGAACAAGTTGTTGAACTTTTTTAGCAAATTTCCTTAAATTTTCATCCTTCATTAACAAAGGCATTAGCGATTTGAAGGTCAACGGTGCGCCAGATTCTACTATTTTTTGGAAAGCTTGATATTTCCATTTTGGAGCGATGTAAATGTATGCAGTAGACGGTTTTTGATCTTTTATCAAAGACTTAATCTCTTTTATATCGCCTATAGTCTGTAGTACAATTTCTATCGATGTTTCTATCCTTTCATCTATCAATTTCTCATCGGGGGTTGGCCAAGGTTCCAACGATATGAAACTCTTTTTCCCCATTTTATGCCATATTTCTTCGCAAATATGAGGAATTACCGGCGCTAAAAGACGTAGCCATTTATCCAATACGTATCTTAGTACCGCTGCAACTTCATTAATATTTCTATCCTTCATTATCTCCCTGTAAAAGTCTATATGATGCATGATTTCGAAGAAACTTTGTATTATTGCATCTCTAAATCTTAAATCCTCATAGAATTTTGTAACATTTCGAATAGTTGTGTTTATTTTTGAAAGCATCCATCTACTAATACTTGAAACTTTTTCTACTTTTAGTTCTCTTTCAGGCATTTCTAAGATCTCGTTTACCACATTCCAGAAGTGTTGTAACCTTTTCATAGTTACTGTTACTTCTTTTTCTCTCCAATCCATTGTAGTGGGCAAATCTGCTGCGTATGCCACATACAGCCTATATAGATCACTTGAATACTTCTTCGCTATATCTACTAGTGGTATTATGTTTCCATAGGATTTAGACATTTTTCTTCCTTCTTTAATAACTAGCTCATTTAATGTTATCTTTTTAGGCCATTTTTCCTCCGGGAAGATTGCTACATGATGAAATATGAAGAATGTCAAGTGGTTCGTTATATGTGCAGGAGCTGTATGTCTCTGATCAACTGGATACCAATATTCAAATTCCTCATGCATTTTTCTCAACAAATCTGCTGGAATCCCTGTTTTCTTCGCTACTTCTTCAGGTGTTCCGTTACCCAAGAAAACATAGTCCCAAAATTCATAGGACAGTTTTGATGAATCTATGTTATTTTCTCTAATATGATGTATTACTGTATAAAATGCCATGTATATTGTCGAATCTGAGAGAGATTCTATAATCCATTCGGGATCAAATGGCAGAGGTGTCCCTATTCCTCGTTTCCTTGCGCAAGGCCTTTCCCTCAACCATTCTATCGTATCTTCAAAAAGCTTCCTATATGTTCTTGGAAATATCACCATATTTTCTAAACATTTTCTTGCTTTCTGCTTCCATTCTTCTTTTGAGTAATCTATGAACCACTGATCAGGTAAAACAACTGCTATAACCTTACCACCACATCTACAGATTACAGGCTTCTCTAAAGCAGTAACTTCATACATAACATCTGCCATACCCAAATCATTCAGATACTGAACTACATCATCTTTGATTTCCGACACTTTCCTACCAGCAAATTCACCACAATTCTCCTTCATCACTCCATGATAGTATTCAGCCTTATAAATTTCTTCGGTTGCTTTTTCCAGCTTGTCCACGTCATCCTGGCTCTTTATTCCCATTTTTTCACATATTTCAACAGCTGGATAATCTCCGAATCCCTCGATCTTTATAATTGAAATAGGTTTTATTTCTCTAATTTCTTCTATATTTAACCCGAATTCTTTAACCATTTCTCGGTTTTCCTGTAAATCCTTTAACGCTATCCAGTCAAAAGGAGCATGAGCAGGTACAGAGTATACAACGCCAGTTGCATTATCTGTATCGACAAAACGCCCTGGCAATATAGGTATTTCCCTATTTATCGGTGCTATACATGTTTTACCTACCAGTTCTTTACCCTTTAATTCTCTTAGTACTTCTACTTTTCTCTCTTGTCTTGATAGTTTAAATGCTGCTTCTTTTGAAATTATCCATTTTTCTCCATCAATTCTAGCCTCAACATATGTACCTTCAGGATGTACCCACAGGTTTGTGACACCAAAGATAGTTTCAGGCCTTAATGTAGCTGCAGCTAAATAACTATCATTCATTTTAAACTTTATAACAGTAAAATCTATTATTTCAGGCTTTATTTCATCTCCGCCTTTTATATCATCTTCACCAACAGCATTTCCATGATTTACACAAAACAGAATCGGATATTTTCCCTGTTTTATAAATCCTTTTTCATTTAGCTTCTTAAACTGCCACGTAACAAATGCTTGATATTCCGGGTCTCCCGTTGTAAATTTTCGTCTCCAATCTATACCGAAACCTAGCGACTTAAAGTCCTGGCTAATTACCTGAGAGAAAAATTTTGCAACGTTCCAAGGCTCTTTAAACGACTCCGCTATCTCATCTATTTTTCTCTCGTCCTCAACATACAATTTAACATAATCTCTATACTCTCGTATCGCCCCTGGATCTCCTGACCGGATCCTAGCAGATATTCCCTCTATAGGTGTGCCAGTTATATGAAATGCCATAGGCCAAAGTACATTGTAACCTTGCATCCTCTTGAACCTTGCAATTAAATCCCCGATAGTATATGTTCGTCCATGTCCTATATGTAGAGCTCCACTCGTATATGGGTAAGGTACGGTTAGGAAAAATTTCTCCTTGCTTGGATCAGGATCAGCCTCAAATATTTTTGCTTCTTCCCATTTCTTCTGCCATTTTGCCTCTATGGCTCTTAAAGTTTCTAAGAAATTGCTCGACAAAATTCAGGCACCTCCAGATTATTTAGAATAATCATGCTGGCAAAAGTAGATCTTTGATACAGTATTTTAAAGTTGAAAAACATATGTTTGGAAGCTATTTTAATAGAGAATACAATCCCTCACGCTTTTGGCCTCCTTCTTCTCTAATTATTACTTACTCACATTTAAACTTATGGATTAAAAGACTCGACGATTAATGTCCCTAGAATGTTAAAACTGAGAGATTTTATAAGGTGATTGCCACTTAAATATTATGGAAAAATTTAGATTTAAGTTTAAGAACTTCTATTTAGGTGTCTTAATTGCCGACATGTCCTCAATGTGGTAATACTGTTTCGCCTGACGAAGTTATTTGTCCTTTTTGTGGTTATAGAGTTGGTACTGAAGAAGTTAAGAGGGTTTTTGAAGAAGAATATGAAGAAAGAGTACCACCTAAACCCGTATTGACAAAGCTTAAACTTTTATTCATTTCGCCTAAAGAAACTTTCAAAGATCTTGCATATTTTCCAGAAAATTCCGGCACTTTCTTAATATTGTTGATATGTGCTGTTCTTTCTACCTTAACCATACTTGCAGTTCTTTCTCATTTAAATATAGAAATAAGCTATATGTCTTATATCAGTTTTTTCTTTGGAGGATTCTTTGCTAATTTTATTTTATATGTAATAATATGGTTATTTTTTTCTCTATGTTATTGGATTCCTACTCGTTTATTTTTTGGGAAAATTAGTTTTAGGAAAGTTTCAGCATTTTTAGGCTATGCTTTGGTAACATTTATTCCAGCTAACTTCATAACTCTAATATTGGCTCTGATAATTGTACCGCGAATACCTTCTTCAGAAACAGATATTTTAACATTTATTCAAGAAGCACTTAACATACCACCATTTAATATCTATCATATGATCTTTCTTCCATTTTTGATTGGAACGGGTATACTATATGCTTATGGTGTTAGAGAGGAATTCAAAACTAGTTTTGTAAAATCACTGATTTTTTCTCTTTTTACAACAATACTTATCTTACTATTTATTTACAAACTTCTATACCCCTAAAAATCAAGCTATTTTTATCTTTAATTTTAGCGGTTTAGCAAGTCTTTCATCAACTATAAATATTGCATCTCCTGTTTTCAATCCTAAATCCGAAATTCTCAAATTTTTATCCGAAATTATTTTTCCCTTTATTATAATTTCTGGATTGGCAAGTCCATATGTAATTATTAACCTGTTTTTAAGCTGGTTTAATGTTTCTTGTTGCTCTAACGTATAGTCGACTCCCTCTATTCTATATTTATCGCTACAAACCACACATTCGGGATTTCTTTCCAATTTTATCTTTGTAAGTGATTGCGAAACACCGTCATAAAAAACATAGTTCTCCAATATATTAGGTATTCCTAAGAGTATCTTAAGTACTTCTTGAGTTTGTATTCCCCCAATAACAGTAGCTATAGATGCTACAGTTGGAATCTTTTCTTCTTCAACCTTAACTTTTCTTCTTACTCTACCCGGCGGTGTACACATTTTTTGAAGCTTTTCTGGTGGTATCAATGGTTGACATTCAAGACAAGCTGTCTTGAACGGTATAACTACTTGAACATTACCATACCAACCATAAAAACCTCCATGAACCAAAGGCTTGGACAAGCTTACACACATAGAATTCAACCATCTTCTAACTTCAAAACTATCCAAACCGTCAACAATAACATTACATTTTTCAAAATAAGATGTGTCTACTTTCCTTATATCCTTATTTAATGCAACTATTTTTATTTCAGAATTTACCTCCTGAAGCCTTTTCTTTGCAATCTTCACTTTTGGTTTATTAAGATCATCTTCCCTATATAATAACTGTTTACTTAAATTTGATAACTCTACTGTATCAAAATCAACAAGTATAAGTTTTCCAACCCCCATCATAGCAAGATTTAAAGCTACAACTGAACCTAAAGCTCCAACCCCAGCTATCAGCACACAGGAATCTTGGAGCTTCTTTTGATCCCATTCTTTTAAAAGCAACTGTCTATTATATCTCTCCTTATCTGAACCTATTTTCTTCAATTTTATCCTCCTAACTACCCATATTTCCCTAATTTTTCCCAAGTAGCATATTTTCTGATCCAGTCTTTAACTTTCTTCTTAAATTTTTCAGGATTTTTCTTCATTTCACGAGCTGCATCACGATTAAGCGGATCATCTGGATTAGGATAATTTAACAAGTTTCTTATTGTTTCCACTACACCTGTAAGTGATATTGTTGGTGTCCAATCTTTCCCTAATATTCCGACACATACACGCCCCCCATAAATGTTAGGATGCCAAATTGGGGTAAGAAACTTGACTTTTGGCGGATCAAATGGAAATGTTCTCGGTATCTCTATTTCGATTTCAAAAACTCCTCCATCATAAACACCCGTACCTAAAATATATCCTCTCCACTTTCTCAAGTCGCCTTTTATGGGTTTAAACGTAGGTTCTTCTTCTCTAAGTAACTTTGCTTCGTAAGCTAATCGAGCCCAAAATTCTTCTTCATTTAGCATTGCACTTCACTTCAAAATTGTAGAAAATTTAGTTAACCGCCAGTTGTACGAACTATTAAAAATACTTTGTCGTACTCACCGACACCTACTTCTTCTAAAGTTTGACTATCTTCAAGTTGTTTTCCCCTAAATACTAGAAGAACTGTTGATTCAGGTATTTTTTTATTTTGAGCTATTTGTTTCCTTAAATCTCTTACAGTCGTTTTCGGCGGCACATCAACATCTATTACATCTCCACCTATTGCTGAGACTATTTTTATTTTCAAGAGGGTCCCTCCAAACTTGCTAATAATTTATTTTCTTTAAGAGGACGTCTACAATGCGGACATATACCCTTAACATGAAGCCATTCCAACATGTGTTCCCTATGAGCTGGATAATAACAATAGGGGCAAAAAACTACATCATCTTTGTCCTTGATCTCTAAAGCACAAATCATACATCTCTGGGGCTTTGTCCAGTCCCATTCACCTACTATCTTTACATTTGAAATTAAAAACCTCGTACAATTTGTTTTGTTCATTTTAGCGTCTCTCTACATAAACTCATTTGTTGTAATATTTATTGAACATTTAGTTTTTAACATTGCGCATTAATATATTCATTACTGCGAACTTTACAATAACATCAATACCTAAATTAAGTTCAAGCGTATACGTAATAAATGATAGGTGAGTAATTTGCAAGAAAAAACTAGAAGAACTTCGCCGAATAAAAAAACAATCAATCTTGAAGTTGAGGCCATAAAAACTCCAGCAGGCCTCGTACCCACTGTAAAAAGTGTGGAGAATATCGTCACTGGTCTTAACGTAATCAGTGAAGACATAGCCGATGTTCGCGACACGTTGCTCGAAAGAGTGTTAAATGTTGAAAAAGATGTTATTAGCATTAGAAAACTACTTGCAGAACAAATCGTAGCGTTAGAAGCAACAAAAGAAACAATAAAAACATTATCTTCGAAAGTTACTGATGTAATTGAACAGTTTACCGAAAAATGGCGAGAGATGGAAGAAACCATAATGAGCATAGATGTAACCCTCAGAGAGATTCAAGAAAGATTAGAAGAAATAACTATTAAAATGGAGGAAGAAGAAAAAACCATAGAATATTAATCACAGCAATTTAAAATATTTATTAGTATTTTGTTCTAAAAATTTATGAGGCAAATACTTGATTAAGTTAATTAACCTCTTGAAACCATAAAATTAGTTTACCTCTCAGAGGAGTGAAACAAATTGGATGTTAACTTTGACTATGTACTAGCTCGTGAAGCTCAATTAATGTTTAAAAGAGCTCCCGGATTTGAACCTATTAACGGAGACTTAAAGCGATGGAAAGGCAAAGTTCGAGGGGGAGACAACAACTGGATTGAAGTTGAAATAGTAATTCCAGAAACTTTTCCAAATGAACCTCCAATAGTTAAGGTTTTAACTCCAGTAGAACATTCATACGTTGATTCTTCAACTGGTCGAGTAAACCTACGTATTCTATCAGAATGGCGCCCAGAATACCACGTGTATCAAGTCGTAAATTCTTTAAAAGGCCTCTTCGTCAGAATACCTCCGAAAATAGTTAAAACTGCACCTCCCGTTACTCCACCTAGCGAAGATGTTGAACTATTAAGACAACGAATCCGACATTTAGAAGATCAAGTTAGACAACTACAGAGAATGCTACATGAAAAAGATGAAGAAATAGCACGTCTCCGAGGACTCATAGCCGTTCACAATGTTCCTGAAAAAGAAACAGAAGTTAAAACCATACTTCTCCCAAGCGACGAAAAAGAACGTAAAACTCTTGAACTAGAAAGCGAAAAAATAGCTGTCGAAGATCTAATAAAGAGTTTAAATGAGAAATTTGAATCCGGCGACATACAACCTTCAGATTACTATAAACTATACAAAAGATACAGAAAAGAACTCTATCTAATCAATAAGAAACTCGAGGAACTCCGCAAGGGGGAATAAAATGAGAAAAGAAGACAAAGCCATCGATGTCGAAGCAAACTTTTACGCTTGCATCGCTACCCTAGATTCACTAGTAAGGTTTTTTGAAGAAGGAAAAATAGATCCAGCTATATACAAAAGACAACTACAATCCCTCTTTCGTGACATATTCAAATTTCAAAACATGCTACGAGAAAAAGGTATAGATGTACAATCATTCATAGAAAGAGAACGTTTAAAGGAACAGTTTCCCCTAGCAATCCAAAGATTAGAAGCCCCACCTCTAGAAGGAAAAGGACCCACCGAGATTCTTGAATCACCCATTGCTGTTGCTTTTAAAGCAGCTGAAATAGTTGCAGATCTAATAACTATTATCGATGCTGCTAAACTTGAAACAATAGCAAATGCAAAAATGTTAGTCCCATTACTTGAAGACGCATTAATACTCTTAGAAGCTTTTCCTGGTCTTGATAAGGACTACTGGGTTTTGAAAAGCATGAGAAAATGGAGGGACTACCTCAGCAATCTTCCTCCTGACAAAGTATTACCACCGGATGAAGTAAAGAAGCTTGAATTTGAAGCTGTAAGATGGCTTAATGACTTTAGAGGGAGATTAAAAACTTTAAAATAAGGGATTATGAATGAATGTTGCCGTAGAATTGACAGAACGATTAATCAAACTCATAGATATGTTAGAACTCCGGTTAAACATAGAATATGTTTTAGAAGAATTGGATATGGTTTTATATTTTTCCAAAGCCTTTTTAGGCCTAAACCACAAAGTTACTAAAGAGGCAGAAGAATGGTATAATTTCCTCTGGGAAAAATACAATAAAAACCCAGGAGCAGTCATTAGTGAAGAGGATTCGAAAAAACTTGTTATGAAAGCTAAAGTTTGGTTTAATATTGTGAAAAGAACCTTATGTTAGGTGAATAATTTGGGATTACATGAAATAGAAAAGCAAGTTAAAATGAAATCCGCTTTCCAAAGAAAAAGAGTAGAATTAATGATGGAAGAATTAAAAGGGATGTTAAATACAGTAAAAGAACTGAGGGAAAAAGTAGAAGAATTCGAAAAAGAATATGAAGACCTAATAATGGAATTACCTGAATATCAAAGAAAGCTAGATGCAATTAAAGCTGAAGTTGGGCTCCCTACAACAGAAGAATTTGTAATTAAAAAGAAAAAACCAGGACTACTTGAAAAAATCACAGGTAAAGGAAAATTCTACGAAGAACTGTCAATGAAAATCTTAGATATTGCTACAAAAGCAGCAAAAGAAACCGGAGGCATCATATCTCTTGCTGATTTAATTCTAAGGGTTAATAAAATTATTCGTGATATTTCAATTTCTCCAATGGATGTTGTAAAAGCTCTTAAAAAACTTGAAGAGGCCGGGTTAATCTCTGGAGTTAGAAAACTTAAAAGTGGGGTAAAAATCGTAGAAGTTTATCCCGTGGAACTAACCAAAGATCAAAATGAAATTTTAAGTCTTGCATCTAAAAAGGGCTGGATTACCTTAGAGAACGTTATGGTTGAAACAAAATGGAGTAGAGAAAGAGCAATGAGAGCATTAAAAAGCCTCGAAGAAGCAGGGATAGCTATTTACGATCCAAGTTATACAAAAGGATCTAGATGGTACTTCCCTGGGTTCGTTGGAGAGAAAAAGACAAAATAAACTTACCCTATTTTATTTAATAAGAACTAAAAAGAGAAGATTAGTCTGATTTATCTTCATTTTCCGATTTAAGTGCTTCGCTTAAAGTTTTTACTTCATTTTCTCCTCTTCTTTTAATCATTATTACAGGTTCTCTGCCCTCTATTCTTCTTTCCAACCGTTTAATATCTATTAAGTCAATTTTTGTCACTAATCTTCTACTTATGAAGAGATATATGATAACATCTTCTATTTTCTTCGCTACCTTCGGTTTATGCGCCCTTAGTTCCATAAAATATTTGTAAGCATCTGGCATTAATACAGCTTTAATTATCGCCATTTTTTGCTGTTCAACCTTTTTTTCTTGCTCTTCCTTCTTCTTTTCCTCTTCCATCTTTTTCATAAGTTCTAGCATTTTTTTCCTCATAATTCTTTGCAGCTCTGGATCCATGTTCATACCTCCACTAATACCATTTTCACCTTAATGGAGTTAACAAATAATCATCATGTTACTTATATTGCTAGTTGCGAAGTATGCCAAAGTAAAGCTAAAGCCGTAGTATCTATTTTCAGAATGTATTAAAAACTTACTCTGGAGAAGTATTGTGCGATAGAATTTAAATCTGTTTAAATATCCTATACATAGGATGGTTCAAATGTCTTTAGAAAGATTGTTTACCAAAGAGTTTGAAAATACTATTAGAAGAGTCTTAAAAGAGATCAAAGAAAAACATGAAACGTTAGCAGAAGTAAGGCTTAAAAAAGATATTAAAATTATTGAAGATAAACTTTTGACAAGCTTTAAACCTTTTCCAAAAGATGTGGTTTTTGATGAAGATTTTCTTGTAGGAGCGATTGATGGTAGCGGAGTTTCCCCACTACTAAGATACGATGATATCATGATACATTTAGTTACAGCTTATCTCTCTGTTCATACTACTGGAACAAAAATAAACTCCCCAATGAAAAAAGTTGAAGTTACAGGTTATCCACCCATACCCGATGGCGGTAGACTAATCGAAGCATTCTGGTTCTCCATGGACGAAGGTCAAATGTGGAATTACCTAGAGAAATTTATTAATCGTACCTATATGATAGACAACCTAGATACGCTGCTCTATCCCTATTTTTCCGACATATCTGGGCGCAAAATCGAAAGCATCAATGACATCATTGAACTATTAGGCCCTAGATACAGAAACATTACCGGGATCAAAGATCTCATAATTTTGCCTCCTGCAACATCCATAAGAATAATACACGACCTCCTTAGGGAGATAACCGAACTCTCTCTAGCAAAAAGAGTTTTAAAATCAAGTTTGTCGATCAAATATTTACTCTTAGACACTACAATGACCCTTCTCATACCTAAAGGCATAGTTCATCCAAATCTTATTACAGATTACATGCTTAGAGATGTCGTATATGAAGCTAGGAAAAAGAACACCATTGTTATAGCAATAGCAAAATCCCACACAATTCCATGCACTAACGCCATAGCTAAAATAGCAGAACAAAAATTCGGAAAAAATGCTCACTGGTTCTGTAGACTACCCGGAGATGAGGATCCAGAAGGGAAGCTAAAAATCTTAGAGGGAAGAAGATACATCCCACCCCGAGGAGCTGTCACCTACATATTTCGCTTCTCATATACAATGCCTGTCTTCAGACTAGATCTAGATCGTAAGTGGTGGGAGAAAAACGTCTATAGTGACGATTTAAAAGAAATGAAAGAAAACGAAATAACGCTATTTAGAGAACTAGATTTCATGAGCCATGATGCACGATGGTACGGATACCCAATGCCTCTTTCCTACGCTCACGACGGATGCACCATCAAAGACGTCGAAGGAATGCTTTTAATAGAACAAGCCATCAGCATCGCTAAAGAAGAAGGATTTGAAGAAGAGAAGCTAATTACACCAAGAAAACTAATCGGAATATAGATTACATCCTAAACTAGACGGATAAGCTGAAATATAATAAATCAAAATTCGCAAAATTATTTCTCGATATATTTTTCTTCTTCTTTTCAAGGAAGGATTGAAAACTTGAGTTCATATGCATAAAGTAAATTATTAAGAGAAATGTATATTGAATAAATGATATAAGCGAATCTAATTTATTGTTATTAAGAGATCAGAAGGAAGCTGGACTATAACTTTGGTGGGAAAATAATGGAAGAACCAGAGAATCTTTTTGGTGAAGTGTTTGGTAGGCTTGCTGGGGGGACAACAGAGGAAATTCTTCTAATAGCTGAAAATAAAGATATTTGTGCTGGTGAACTTTTCTTAATTCCATCAAATCGCGGAGGAAAAGAACGAATTTTTCTTTTTAGGGCATTAGATGCAGAAAATATAATGAGAAGAGTTTCGGATCTTTCTCGTCTTGCAGGAACTCTCCTTGTAGAGGGAGATGCTTATTTCGCCAATTTGGATAAAGAAAAACTTCTCGGCATCTTTGGTAAACTTTTAGGTTATGCTGAGAAAACTGGAAATAAGTGGATATTTAGATTACCAAGAAGATTACCAGAACATTTGGCTATAGTATATAGGCCAATTCCTGGAATAACGGACAAAATACTTAGAGAAGTGCTGGATAGTCAAATTAGAGGAGAGCTTTATGTTGGTAATCTTCTAGCTGGAGAAAACGAGTTAAATATTCCGGTTTATATTCCGTTAAATTTTTTACCAAGTCATTTAGGTATTTTCGGTACTACAGGAGCTGGAAAATCTAATTTAGTTGAAGTCTTGATCAAAAGTTGTATTGATGTTAACTTAGAAGCATATAAGAAAGGATTAACTAGCACGTATCGAGTCTCGATGGTAGCTATTGATCCTCATGACGAGTTTGCTTTAGGTGTAGATAAGCGAGGAATTCAAGACATAATCGACGCCATGGATGATGATGTTAGAAGAAATGTAATCGGCGATTTCTATTATTTAACTCCATATCTTGCAGCCGCAGCACGCAGAGTTAGACCCTATGCTAGAGCAATAAGAATATTGTGGAGTGAAATAACACCACATGATATTTTAAGCATCAGAGAAGTTACACCTCAACAAGCAGATTTCCTTATTGCAGCCTATAATAAATGGGGAGATAGATGGTTAAGCGAAATTTTCGAAATTGAAGAAGGCGAAGGAGCCCTAGGACATCCTAGTATAACTGTAAAAGCTGTTCAGAGAAGACTTAGATTTCTACAGAGATCACCCATATTTATTGAAACAGGAGAATCACTACTCGCAGAAATTATTGAAGCATTAGAATGCGGAAGAGTTCTAGTTGTTAATACAAGCTTATTAAGCGACTTAGAGCAATTTCTATTTACCACAGTTGTTACAAGAACGTTATTTGATTTACGTAGAGCTATAAAATCTTCTACAAACTGGTCTGAGTTTGAAAGAAACGCATACGGAAGACTACCAAAAACATTTATGAATAAATTCAAAGACAAAGCGAAACGACTTTACATTAAAATGAGAGGAGAAGAAGGACAATTTCTAAAAGACATGAAGGAACTTCCAGTAGTTATGATCACGGTTGAAGAAGCACCCTCCATACTTAACCCTCAACTCATGAAAGGTGAATCTATATTTAAGGACATAGCTCGTCAAGGAAGAAAATTCCGCATAGGCCTCGTAGTAATTTCTCAACAAGTAACAGCCATTGACAACACTATCCTAAGCAATATGAATACCGAAATAAATCTCAAACTGGGAAATGAAGAGGAAATAAGAGCAGCCATAAAAAATGCTAGCATAAATATTAGCGGTTTTGAAAGAGAATTCAAGGTCATGGATAGAGGAGAGGCGATTCTAACCGCCAGTTATAGAGAAATGCCCATTCCTTTACGCATACCTAAGTTTGACGATCTTTTTGAAAAGGAAAAAGAAAAATATAAGTTGAAAGAGGGGATCATTGGAGATAGAGGTTTATAATGGTGATTTTATGGTAACAATTGCACATATAGCTGATACACATCTTGGTCATCGACCGACAACAGGCGTAAAATTTGAATGGGCAGAGGAGAGAAAAATAAGACTTTTGGAGAATGACTTTTATGAGGCCTGGAAAAAAATCTTGAAGGAAATTATAGATAGAAAAGATGAAATCGACTTAGTTATACATGCAGGAGACCTTTTTGATTCTCCATGGGATAGAAACCCTCATCCACCACCTGAAGCTGCAAGAGAACTTGTTTATAAAACTCTAAAAAAGTTTTTTGAAGAAACAAAAATACCCATGATTATAATTGATGGAAATCACGGATCATTCACAGGTTACAAATCCTCAACCCTTGATACATTAAAAATTATATTTGAAGATTATTTATTTGCAGCAACTACATGGGATTTAAGAGCAGCTCTTTCAAATCAAATCCCTTTAAAATTTAAAGTTAAAGATGCAAATATCTATACGTTTCCCTACATAAACCCCGAGATCTTATATAAGTCTCAAGCTATAGAGTTATTTAACGCCTGGATTGTAAATGTTCAAAAACCGGAAATAGGTGCAGGGCCAAATATTGCTGTTGCACACGGTATGATTATTGATAACACGTTGAATAAGAGAATTTTGGAACTTAATTACGATTACATAGCTCTAGGACATAATCATAAGATGGGGAAGCTAAGTGAAAATGCATGGTATGCTGGAAGTACTGAGAAATGGAGATTTGATGAATTTGAAGACGAAAAGGGCTTTCTCATAGTCCAGGTTGAAGAGGGAGAAAAACCATCAGTACAAAAAATACCTATAAAATCTTCAAGACCTATGCTTGTCGAAAAAATCAAAATAGATACTAGTGACACACCTGACACTATTAGAAATATTGTTCTATCTAAAGTATCTGAACATGGACTTCAAACAGGCTGGGATCCCCGTACAGCTGCTAGAGTTAAAGTTGTTTTTGAAGGAAGAACCTTGATGTCTTCTCTTTGGAAAATTAATTCAATGCTGGAATATCTAAGAAAACAGTTTTTTGAAGACAATAAATTTAATATTGCCCAATTTATCTGGGATTGGAAAAGCGTTGAGAAAACATGGGTTGCCCCAGCATATGCGCCAGAGGAGAGGGAATGTTTAATAGATGACCCTGAAAAAGATTTTGAAGAATTTCTAAAGTCACAAACAATTGAAGAGGGATACGATACCAGCTTACTTGTTAAATTAGCAGCCGAGGCAATCAAACAAGCCCTAGGCAAACCAACCGAGCACGAAATACGCAAAGAAATCCAAACAAAACCGAAACAACCATCACCTAGAAAAGAAGAAAAAAGGGTAAAACCTAGAAAAAGAGGAACCTTAGATGCATTCTTTGGGGGAGAATAGGGGTGAGAATCCGTAGAATCCAATTAATAAATTTTAAACCTTACAAAAAGTTAATTTTACCAAATGAAAAAGACATTTTCCCACGAGGATTAATTTTAATAGAAGGACCTAACTCTACCGGCAAAACATCTATCTTAGACTCAATTATATGGGCTCTGTGGGGACCTACTGCTATAGGCACAAGAAATGAAGATTTAATTAAATTCGGTGAAAGATTTTGTCGAGCTATAGTTGAATTCGAAGTCGATGGTAAAAAATATCTAATAGACAGATCCTATGACAGAAGTTCAGGCATGAAAGTAGTTCTGTACCAATATGATGAAAATAAAGGTAAGTTTATCGATATAGCTTCTAAATCTGGAGAAGTTAGTAAGAAAATAGAAGAAATACTTCAAATAGACTATAAACAAGCCCTTAGTACCGTTATGGTACGTCAAGGCGAAGTTAATGAGCTAGCGGTTGCTTCTCCCGCAAGTCTACGAGAATTAATTTCGAAAGTCTATAGCTTAGATTTATTAGAAAAGGTAAACGACGTCCTGAAAAAGGAGGAGAATCTTTTAAAAGAAAAACTCGATGAACTGCAAAGAAAATTTATTCCCATCGAAAGAATTGAAAGCCAACTCACCGAAAAAAACAATGAGTTAAAAAGCAAAAAATCACAGTTAAAAGAGAAACAAAAAAAACTTAAAGAGCTAAAAAGTAAAATAAAACAGCTTCCTAGCCCCGATCTTATCAGAAAAATAGAATCTGCTATGATTCGCATTAATAGTTTTCGAGAAGACTTGTTAAACATAAATAAGAATATCGAAGAATTTGCAAGAAACATAGGTATAACTCGTGAGGTTTCAATAAAAACAATAGAGGAGGAAATCAATAAAAGAGATCAACTACTTCAAGAGAAGTTAAAAGAAATCAATGTTCTTGAAAATGAACTCCGCAATTTAAGTGAGAAAATCGGTGGACTACAAGGAGTAAACAAGGAATTAGAAGATAAAATTATCAGATTACAAAAAGCAGAGAAACTCGAGGAAGGAGAACTTGAATATCGTTGCCCAACATGTGGCACGACTCTTTCCAAAGAAAAAATGGAAGACATTGTTAATCATTATAGAAAAGAAATAGAGAACAACAAACTTACCATTAAAGAACTAATTAAACAGAGAAATAGCCTAAAGGAAAAAGGAGAAGAAAAACGCAGAGAAAAAGAAAAAATACTAGTTGAAAAGAGTAACCTAACATCGCTGAAGAAGAGAATAGAAGAACTAGAAGAAAAAAGAAGAAATTTGGCAAATCTAGAAAACCAGTTTAAAGAGATGTTGAGCGAAACAGGATATAGTAGTGTTGAAGACATTCTTACAAAATTCAATTTCAAAAGTTTAAATGAGCTTTACCAACACGTCACTGACCTCAGTGAAAATATTACAAGAATAGAGGTAGAAATTGGGAATTTCATTGAAGCCATTGACAGAATAGAGAACGAAATAACAAAACTACAACAAGAAAAAGAAGAAATGTTAAAATTAGAAAAAGAAATCAAAGAAACCAAAAAAGTACTGCAACATATTACATATCTTAGAAAAGTTTTAATGAAAAACTTCCTTTCTCAATGGGTTGTACAAAAAAGACTTTTAGGAACTATAAAGCATACCGCAGCGAGCTATCTTCTAAGATTTACCTGTGGACAATACTCTAATGTCGATTTAGTCCCAACTAAAGCAACTGGTGAGAGAGGGTCAGGAATACTATTAACAGTTTTAGATGAAAGCGATGGAATAGTTAAAAATAAGGACATGTTAAGCTTCGGCGACAGAACCGCAGTAGGTCTAGCTTTAAGACTTGGAATCTCAAAAACAATGTCTAGAATTAAACCCCTAAAAGAAAGTACACAAAAAACACCAAGAATCCGCTGTGTACTTTTAGATGAACCATTAGGAGGACTAGATTTTTCGAGAAGAAAAGAAGTTATCGATCAATTGGTTGAAGACGAAGGGTTTGAACAAATCTTCCTCATAACTCATATGGAAATCGAGAGAAAAACAGAAATCCCCAGAGTTGTTGTCAGAAAAGAGGGTAACATAAGTGTTGCAGAATTCGTCGCTTCAAAACAAGAGCTATAAATTATTAAATCAGTATATGGGGTATGGAAATTCATGTCCACATTTTGGGCATTTAATGTAACCGCAACTTCCCATAGCAGATGATGGGCATCCACGACACGCAAATGCCCTTGCGTAAGAAACATCAAAGTGATATCCACACTTTGGGCAGGATAACAACTTTTTTCTCACTGCGAGTTCCTCCATTCTACTGACCATCACATCATTTTTGATATAGACATTTCCGTTTTAAAAATATGGAAAGTACATTTAATGGGAAATTTATATAATTCTAGGTTTATGCAAATGTCATAAGAACGAAAATGCATGCTATTGTTATGTCTCAATGATAATACGAAATTTTAATTATAAATAATGGTTAACCTAAACTGGTGGTTGTATCATGGAAGATGCCTCTGAGGCGAAGGGAACAATTATTATTCGTGGCAGAGCGTACCCAGCTGAAAGAGTTTTGAGAGCTCTCCTAAATCAAAGTTTAGTGGAAATCAAGGTGGAGGGCGGTGATCTGATTATTGGTAGAGAAAGAATTCAACCCGTCTATAAATCCGTTATAGAAAAAGCGATGGCTCTCACTTGTTATGGAAGTCTGGCATATTGCTGTAGTCTTGATAAACGTTGTGCGAATCGTGATAGGGCTTTAGAACTTTTAGGATTAACTAATGAAGATTATCAAAAATTGAAAGAAGACTTTCATAGAAGGATAATAGAATACGCTAAAGGCCACTTGCATCCAGAAACTACAGACATTAAGATAGAAAGTTTTCAAACAGGTTTTGGTGCAGATCAAAGTCGGCAAATCGAGGAAACAACAGATTTAGGAACTCTTTTCTCCGACAGTGAGACCTCAAAGGAAACTAAACCTTTACTAGGAACATATGGAAGTGAACAACCTTCACAAATGAAATATTGTATATATTGTGGTACTCAGTTACCCTCGGATGCAAAATTCTGTTTCAAATGTGGAAGAACAGTAACATGAGAGAAAAATTAAATGAACGTGTCAAGGCTGCGTATACCCATAATTTCGCTGAAATCTATTCCTAACGCATCTAAAATTTGCTCAAATGTAGTTCTAATGTGATCCTTATATTTTTCCACGTCAATCTCATATATTGAGGCATATTGAACGGGTTTAACACCCGGTACTCCTCTAGTTTTTACAAAAGTTATTATATCACCTGGTTTTATCTCTTTTCCTTGTGTTTTAAGCATTCTTGCAGCCTTTACATGTTGAGGAGTTGTTTTTACATAATGGTGCAAAGGCTTTGTCAGCTGCACCTTAAAAGCCAATTCTTCAAGCGAATACTTTTTTTCTTCCAATTTTCTATAACATTCTTGAGCTATTTCCCTGATTTTCTTTTTCGCATTTTCAAAATCTTCCACTGACTTAACTTCACCTAATACTTTTACAACTTCCATGAAAGCTTTTTGAAGAAATATCGGTGTATTTCTTTTCTTCCCTGTTAAACCCTTAATATCAACACTTCCATCGTTAAATACTCCCAAATAGTTCTTTTTCCTTTGAGATAAAGCTAAGTACCTATAAACTTTATCTACATCTAATTCTATTCCAAGTTCTTCATTACTCCACTTAATCAACTCTTTAATTTTCTCTTCACTAGGTTCTTTTAAGAAAACGCTATCAGTGTCGCCATACACTACTTCTACTCCTAATTCCTTCGCTTTTTCTATAGTCTTCTTAATAGCATACCTCCCTATAGCAGTAGTACTATTATGCACTAAAAGTCCATTAGCAATGAAGTTCATAGTCTTAGGAACAGTTAAATCATAGAACTCTTCCCCAGGGTTATTTTTTAATACTCTTTTCTTCTGAACTTTACAGAAAATGAGGTCGGAATCAAGTAAATGCCGTATTTTTTGCGCTATTTTCCTTACTTGAGACGAATTTGCACGTTCTATCAGAGAAAGTAGTCTTTCAGCCTGATATCTAGTAATATAGTTATTCCAGAAATTGCTTCCATATGTAAGCTTATCAGCATCTCTTGAAGAATATCCAGCAAGTCTTAGTATTCTATAGAAGTCTCTTCCCTTTAAGGGGAAGAAATCAGCCCGTGTCCGTACCTCCCTTCTTCCCTCAAAATACTTTAAGACGTGATTCAGTTTTCTTCTCTTTTCTTCTGAAGAGAAGTTTATTTTCTCGGCAAAAATTTTAATCGAATTCCTATCACATATATTTATTCGGTACCATGTATAAGATCCCTTTCTTTGCTTCTTCGGTGGCGTAGTAATGATACCATCACGGAGTAAGAGGAATCTTATCTGTTCTAAGAAAATTGGATCAGCACTTGACAAGCTAATAGCTCTAGTACTAACTGTTCCTTCTGCATCAAATATTCCTCTGAGGAAAGCTCTTACAACGTTAATCGGCGATAATTGAATTAACTCGGGTACACGAGCATATCCCCTCTTTTTCCCTAGTTTTCCTGTCAAAGCATCTAGAGCTCTGGCAAGATTCTTAGATGAAAAACTAAGGTACCAACTACCATTCTTCTTTCTGATAATTCCACCTCTTACTTGGAAAGTTTTTGAAATGAGAGAACTATAGAACTTTAAAAGCTGTAGGTCTTTATCAAAGAATCTCACATCGCGGTCATATATTGTTCCATCCCCTTCAAGGTAACCTAAGATTTGAGCAATCCTTTCATCGACATATTCGGGAATTTTTATTTCTTTGACGTGGGTCACGTGTCCACCCACTGAAATTTGATCGAACTGAGGAAAAGGCTGAGGTGACCCCTCTATATATACTTTTCTAACCCCTACTAGAAGTTCACCTTCCATGACATCTTTTGCACACTTTTCTCGGATTAATAAGTTATCTGCTACAAACATTTTATGTTCAGGAGAGACAATTATCGAGTATGGATAAGCATACAAATAGATGGCCTTTTCTTTTCTTTTAGGGATAACATACTGAGGATCAGCATCTGTAACCTTAAAATCTTCCAGTTTAACGCTTTTTAAAGGAGTATTACCTAATTGTGCATAATCCTTGATTCTTACAATTAACCCATTAGAAAGTTGCAATAAAGTATCTGGATGAAGACATTCTGCCACTGGTAAACAATAAAAGGGGAAGTGTTCTGCTCCGAATACACCATAGGAGGCGTTTATGAATACTTTTAGTGCTTGTTGGACAACTGAATACCAGCTTCTTATCTCTTCTGGTAAGCTTTTATCTTTACTCATTGGTTTAAACCATCTAACCCTTATATCTCTTAGAAAACCTATTATTTGAGAAGTTAAACCTCTACGTTTCTTACACACCCAATGATTGGTTTCAGGAACCTTCTGATCTTTGCACTCTGGATGATTACACCTAACAGTTTCATAACTAAGATTATATCTCTTAATTACCGAAGGATATAATGATGCAAAGTCTAGTACTACGACATTGAAGTGTACTCCTGGTTTCGGTTCTACAACAATGGCTCCTTTGTACTTTTTCCCTTTAATAATAGGAGATGTATCTACAGATCCCTTTAACCCGCTAATCTCTTCAGGCCTAGGAATTAAATAATTCCTTATTCTATGTTCAGCATAAAAAAGACTTTTAACCCAACTAGACACACCTTGTCTTACGAGATCCTCCATTGGTAGTCGTGAAATTCTCATTAACAGTATAATTAGCTTCAATGTTAAGTTATCGTTAAAGGTTGTAAGATCTAAAGTTATTTTTGCATCTTGATAATTGTAATGTGCAAGTTCTTCAAGTGCAAGTTCAGATATAGGTTTTTCTATCTCAATTTTACTAACTCCAAGTAAAGCTTTCGCTATCGCGTCCAATGTAACTTCTTTGTAAGCATTACCAAATGCATACACTTTAATTGCATTGTTATGGAAGAATTTGTAAAGATCTACATGAACACCATACCTCACATGAGCTTCATCTTTGGTGAGCGTAATTGGTATTTCCTCTTTTTTAAATCCAAGCTTTTCAGCTCTATGATAAAGATATCTTAGGTCAAAATTATCTCCATTAAATGTAACAACAATAGGATACTTGTTAATTATATTAAAAACCTCTTCAATCAACTCTTTTTCATCTTCAAAGTAAACAACCTCAACACCGCTTGGAATGTTACTTCTGTCTTTAGAACTTTCTAAATTGACACGTTTTAAAACTAAAACTTTATTCAAACCATCTGTCGAAGCAAATGCAGCCGAAATGATAGTATACTCTGCTTTCCTAGAATCTGGAATTCTATCTAATTCTGGTGTAAATACTTCAATATCAATAGCTACCCTATCAATATGAGGCACTGGATACAAGAAAATAGGCAGATATCTTTCTAAAATATCCTTATATCCAGTTTCTTCGCTTTTTAGAAGATTAAAAAGATGTTCCCTAACATTCTTAGGGATTTTTACATCAACTAACTGCAACTTATTATCTTTTTCAATGTAAGGCATACCCGGAATCAAATTATTATCGTACATAAAACAATGATGATATCTTATTCTTGCTTCCCAAGCTCTCGAACCCCAACGATCCTCGGGGAGAAGTTCTCTAAGCGAGTCTGATTTACCACCAATAGAAAGAGGATCATCTGCAATAACTTTAGTCATTACAACTTTCCTATCTCGAAGCAAATCGTATTTTTCAACCTCTTCCATACCCACTAAGCCCTTATGATTCTTAACACCAGGTATATCTTCAAGTTCCTCTTTACTTAAGTCCGTTAAAAGATAGGGTCTGTGTGTTTTTTGTGTATCATACCACGTAAAAACCCGTTTACTCTCTGGATTATATAATTTAGCATACGCACAACCTTTAGCACCATCATAACCAACAGAAAGCAAAATACCAGATTTAATTTCTTGATCTGTTTTTTCACCCTCCGAAAGAGATACTTCAACATTATACGTCAATTTTTCCTCAACAATTTCCTGAACTGGTTCACCTTCTAGTTCTCTAGGCGGTTCTTCGATTGAAGATTTTTTTTCTTCCTTAGCAATGTAATCTAATAGCTTCTTTTGAACAACCTTTTTCATACCAGAACTCATCCCCGAAATAATAGAAACTCAAATAAGGTATAAATGTTCCTCAATATTATTACATACAAAATTACATATTTTATGCGTTCTCATTGGAGGTGTTTAATTGAAAGTAAAGAAAAACGAAATTGCCGAAGTTTTAGTCATAAAATTAGAGAAGGGAGAAGACCTATTAGAAACTCTAAGCACAGTTGTTGAAAAAGAAAATGTCGAAGCTGGGTTCTTTACTGGAATAGGTGCTTTAAACAGGGTGAAAATGGGTATATTTATCGAGGGAAAATATGAAGAGATCGTCATAGAAGACGAGTTAGAAATAGTTAGCTTACTTGGAAATGTAAGTCTTAAAGATGGAAAGCCATTTGTACACGCTCACATCATTGTTTCGAAGAGGGATGGAAGTGCATTTGGTGGACATTTACTTCCAGGATCCATAATTTCTGTTACATGTGAAATATTTCTGATAAAACTAAAAAATGCCATTAAACGGGGATTTGACGAAGAAATAAAACTATATCTACTTGATCTTGATTAATAAATATCATCCACTTACTTTTTGCTAATAAATTAAAAAATGTGAAATTTAACATTTCTTTAAATTTGCTTAGATAAAACGATACGTATTTCTCTATAAACGATATCTAAAATTATTTTTAGTGTGGTAAAAATTTTTTCTTTGCTTGAAATTCTGTATAAGTACTTTTGTTGCTGTGATATCCAAGTTCTTTCAATAAATCCATGTTTAAAAAGTATTGTAAGCAACTTTTGAGTCCAACTTCTACTTTTTCCGATCTTACTTGCGATATCCAAGACTGATAAATCGCTATGTGAAAGTATATTAAGTATTTTTATCGCTGCATCGTTCAAACCAGTTAAGGCCCAAATAATTTTCATTTTATCTACATTGTTATCCCTTAAAATACCAAAACTTCTTTCTAAGATTTTAGAAAAACTGATCTTTAAGGGAGTATTTTTATCTAAGTCCTGCTGTTCATCTATTGACTCATACATCCTCTCTCCAGCCCCTGACAGCTAAAACTCCCAAGTTCACCGATAAATTGAAACAACTGTACATACTTATTAAGCTATGTAAGTTTTGAATTTTTTGATAGTTGATATATAACCTAATAAATAAAGACATAGCTACCTTTATCGGCAGAAACTAAAAACAATATAAGGAGTATCAAATTCAATAATTCATAAATATCATAGAATCGACAATTTTAAATATTTATGGAATATTTTGACAATCCTTAATATCATCTCCCTCAAAATGGAAATTAATAATAGCTTCTTAAGTTTTAAGCAAACTTTGGTTTCAAATACCGCATATGGGCTGGTAAAGTTGACAAAAAATAAAATAGGTTACTTTGTTGGATGTACCATCGCTAAATTTGCAAAAAATATCTATGATGCTACAAGCAAAGTCTTTAATAACTTAAACATAGAATTCGAAGTTTTCGGTGAAAAACAATGCTGCGGAATGCCTTTAATTATATCTGGGTATGAGGAAAAAATGAAAGAACATGCAAAAACAGTAATTAACAATATTATCGAGAAAAAAATCCCCTTAATAGTTACGTCATGTCCAGCATGTTATAGAGCTTTTTCGGAATACTATCCCAAAATTTTAAATTCAAACTTACCGTTCAAAACCTATCATTTTACACAATTTATACATAAAATTATCAAAGAAAAGAGATTGAACATCAAAAAAACACTGACAATGAAAGTCACTTACCATGATCCATGTGAATTAGGAAGATATAGCAAAATCTACGAAGAACCAAGAACTATAATAAAATCAATACCCTCAATCAATTTAGTAGAACTAGAATTTAATAGAGAGAAATCAACTTGCTGCGGTGGAGGAGGCCTCTTAAAAGCAACATTTCCCCAAGTTGCTGTCGAAATCGCAAAAGAAAAAATAGAAACTGAAATTATACCTCTCAATGTCAATGCTATAATTACCGCATGTCCATTCTGTTACCTGAACCTTAGAGATGGCATTAGAGAAAGAGAGGATTCTCTTGAAATCTATAACATAGAAGAAATCTTAGCATTAGCTATCGGAGGAAAAAATAATGGAAAAAATCGCTGAAAACTGGTTCAAATATAAAGATAACCTATATGAAGCATTAGACAATGAATTCATAAGAATCGCGCTTAGAAGAGCAATAAAAGCTTTTAGAACTAACAGAGATAAAGCGATCCAACGTTACCCTGAAGTTGAAGAAAAAAGAAAGAAATTAAAAGAAGCAAAGGAATACGCCCTTACACATCTAAATGACATGATTAAAATGACAATAGAATCCTTTGAAGCAATGAAAGGACATGCTTATTACGCTAAAACCGTTAACGACGCACTCAAAATACTCGACGAAATTATCGGCTCAGGAAAACTAATTGTAAAATCCAAATCAATAACCTCAGAAGAACTAGACTTAAATGAACACTTAGAAAAACAAGGAAACACTATATATGAGACAGACTTAGGCGAATTTATCATACAAAATCTAGGCAGCAAACCTATGCATATTCTTTCTCCAGCAATCCACGTTCCCAAAGAAAAAGTTGCAGAACTATTTTCAAAAATAGTTAACAAAAAATTACCCCCCAATATAGAATTACTTGTCTCTGTTGCTAGAAAATTGCTCAGAGAAAAATTCTTTAAAGCCGACATAGGAATCAGCGGTGCTAATGCTGTATCAGCCAATACAGGCTCTATCTTTGTAATAGAAAATGAGGGAAACGCCAGATTTGTCACAAATGCCCCTCCAACCTATATCGCTCTTACTGGTATCGAAAAAATAGTTCCAACACTTATGGATGGTATGCTTCTTGTAGAAGTAGTTTCACGCTACGCCAGCTACTATGCCCCCAGCTTTGTTTCAATAATTTCAGGTCCAAGTAAAACTGGCGATATAGAAAAAGTTCCAGTATATGGTGTTCACGGACCAAAAGAAGTTCATCTAATTCTACTTGATAATGGTCGTAGCGAAGTTGCCAAGGATCCCATATTTAGACAAGCACTATACTGCATACGATGTGGAGCATGTCTCTATGAATGTCCAGTTTACGCCCTAACCGCTGGTCATTACGGTTACAAATACTTTGGAGGCATCGGTGCCATTTGGACTGCTTTTATTGCCGGTGGACTTGAAAAAGCAGCTCCCATTGCATATACTTGTACATTATGTGGAAGATGTGTTAAAGCTTGCCCCATGGAAATAGATGTACCAAAAATGATACTAAAATTAAGAACAATGTTGTCACGAAAAGGATATGTACCAAACTACGTAAAAACAATGATTCAAAACGTATTAACCACTGGTATTCCTTACTAATTGTAATTCGAAAATAAAATTGTGAAAGGGATGAGGGAGGAGGTTTGATTTCTTATATCCTCCCTCCCTCGATCATCGGAATGCGTACCTCACTTTCTCCCTCCACTTCGCATCTCTCTAAAATATAATTGAACAATCTAATTTAAGATTTTCGCAGAATATAATTAAAATATTTGCGAAGTATTGAATTGATAAAGCCCGATATTAAACACCTATCAATCTAATATCTTTTTCCGAAGATACTTCTGCAATCTTAGCATTTACTGGAATAACATAATTTCTAGCTGAAAAAATACTTAATATTTCTTCATCAAAAAAGTAACGATAACCTTCGGGGAATACTTCATGTGCCCTAATCATAAGTTCTATGCCATTTTTATTGGCAAATTTCTCATATACATCTCTACCAAAGACTCTTATGCCTGGCCCCCTCATACTGGGTTGAAATCCTGAAATCCCCTCCCTAGGATCGTTCCACAATAGTTGAAGAACTAAGGGATCTCTTGCTTCAATTAAATTCTTTTCTATCTCTTCTATTTGTTGAAGAGTTTTCAAATATTCGGCAATTCCTCCATGAAGCGCCAATATATTGTCATTTACTAAGACCGCATATGGCATCTTCGCAAATAACTCACTGTACATGTCGTAAAAATTCCTATCTAATTTACGCATTACCTCGTGGTAAAAGCCATAATAAAGGTTGGCAAGAGGAGTTTCATGATTACCGCGAAGTAATATTACACTTTCTGGATAAAGCATCTTCAAGCACAAGACATAATTTAGATTTTCAATTTGAGAAACTCCCCTATCAACATAATCCCCTAAAAAGATAATGTAATCATACCTTCCATTCAGAAATATCTCTACGATTCTTTTTGTAGAATCAAAATCTCCATGGGTATCGCCAACAAATAAAACATTGTCACCTCTTACTTTTAAAAGAGATTTTTCAGTTTCAAATATATTAGAGGACATTTGAATTAATTCTTTAATTTCACTAAAAGTGAGAGAAGAAACTTTATCGGGATTTTGAACAATATCCTTAATTCTATTCTCCACAAATATCACCTAATACTTAATTCACGTCCAAAATAGTTCAAAGTTTTATAACTTTTAATACTTTACTTTCTTTCTAAACCTAATTTCTCAACAATTTGTTGAAAGACCTTATCTATAGGATTCATACCATTAACACGAATAAGCAACTTTTTCCCTTCATAGTACTCTATTAGGGGTCTTGTTTCCTCATTAAAGACCTTAAGTCTCTTTTCTACGACTTCTGGTCTATCATCATCTCGAATAAAAAGCTTTCCACCACAAACATCACATTTTTCATCATGTTTAGGCGGATTATAATATAAATTATAAACTCTTCCACATGATTTACAAGTTCTTCGAAGCGATAAACGCCGTATAATCTCCTCATCTGCCACATCAATATATACCACAGCATCAATTTTAAGACCCACTTCACTTAATATGACGTCTAAAGCTTTAGCTTGTTTTAATGTCCTTGGAAAACCATCCAAAATGAACCCCTTCTTACAGTCTGGTTCTTGTAATCGATTCTTTAAAATCTCTATAACAAGTTCGTCTGGAACAAGTTCTCCCCTATTCATATAAGTCTTAACTTTCTCTCCCAGAGGAGTTCCCTTCATAACCTCTTCTCTCAGGATATCCCCCGTAGATACGTGAGGTATTCCATACGTTTTTGATAACATTTCAGCCTGTGTCCCCTTTCCAGACCCAGGCGCTCCAAGTAAAATAATATTCATCGCAACTCACCCAGCAACATCAATATTTGTGATAACCCAATTCTTCAAGATAAATTTTAAGGTTTAAATTCGTGAAGAACTAAAACGGTAATAGATGTCATTTTCTAATATTCATATATGTCAAATGTAAAAATAATACTACAATTATTAAACAGCTTACCAAGGGATTCTGAGGTAAGAAAATGTACGAAATAACTGTCATAGGTCATATAGTAATTGATGAAATAAAAAGAGGAAATTTTCAATCCAGAGCAATAGGAGGTGCAGCTACGTACAGTACCTTAGCAGCTCAATCCTATGGTGCAAAAACTTTGCTCATCAGCAAAATAGGAACTGATTTTCCTGAGAATCTAATCCTACCCTTAATCGAAAAGGGAGTAGACATCTCATGTGTTAAACGTGTTTCATCTCCGACAACAAAATTTAAGCTTATCTACGAAAACGACACACGAATTCTCTTTCTAATAGATCGTTGCGATCCAATACTTCCAGATGACTTATGTCAGAAAAGTTTTCAAGCAAAATTTTTCCATATTGGATGTGTTGCAAACGAGGTACCTCTATCTACTATCAAAACGATTCGATCCAAAAAGAAACACATCTCTCTTGACGTTCAAGGATATATTAGAAAAACAGATGAAAGAGGCAAAGTGTTTTTTACAAAGTGGAAAGATGCCAAACAATTTTTAAAAAATATAGATATAGTTCACGCCGACATCGATGAAGCAAAAATTATCACCGAGGCTGAGACCCCAGTCGAGGCAGCTAAAACACTTATAAACATGGGCGCGAATATTGCCCTTATCACATTGGGAGAGAAAGGATCCTACATAGGTACAAAAAATGGAAATCTCTTTTATGTTCCAGCAGCTAAGACAAGCAAAAACGTCGATAGTACTGGTGCTGGAGATGTTTATACAGTCATCTTTGCTTTGGAATATTTTAATACGTATGATGTAAAATGGGCAGGAGCAGTCGCATCGAGTGCGGCGTCGTTCATAGTTGAGTTCCCTGGACCACAAGGTTTCTCTAACAAAAACATAATATATGAAAGAGCCAAAATTCTTCTAAATCATGTTAAAAAAATAACTTGACAAGATAAGCTTACTCGTGGTTAATTAGCCAACACAAAGTGTAGTTCTGGTTAAATATTATTGCTGAAAAATTTAAATTAAAGACTATGTAAAAAAAGAAAGCAGTCTTTAAATGAGTACCTAAAATGTAGAGAGCTAACTTGGGGTTACTAAGATGGAAGAAAAAACGAGTCTTGACAAGTTTAATAATTTTAGTGAATGGTTTAGAACTGTTATAACCGATATAGATTTAATTGATACTAGATATCCCATTAAAGGATGTTATGTTTGGCGTCCATATGGATTTAAACTCAGAAAATATGTCTTAGACATTATTAGAAGACTTCTCGATAATACAGGTCACGAAGAAGTATTATTCCCTCTTCTGATTCCTGAAGATATCTTTAGTCTTGAAAGAGAGCATATAAAAGGGTTTGAAGGCGAAGTATATTGGGTCACGCATGGAGGACTTAGGAGACTTGAAAAACGCTTAGTTCTAAGACCTACAAGCGAAACCGCCATGTATAGCATGTTTAAAAAGTGGATTCATAGCCATGCAGACCTACCAATTAAGGTGTATCAGATCGTAAATATTTTTAGATACGAAACAAAAGCTACAAAACCTTTGATAAGAGTTCGTGAAATAACCACATTTAAAGAAGCCCACACTGTACACACAACTGCAGAAGAAGCTGAAAAACAAATAAAAGAAGCAATCGAAATCTACAGTAAATTTTTCGACGAACTGGGAATTCCCTATATAATTAGTCGGCGTCCAGATTTTGATAAATTTGCTGGAGCAGTCTATAGCATTGCCTTTGATACCCTAATGCCTGACGGTAGAACCATGCAAATAGGAACTGTACATAACCTTGGACAAAACTTTGCTAAAGCTTTCGAAATAACATATGAAGACATAGATGGAAAACACCAGTTTGCTCATCAAACTTGTTATGGAATATCCGAGCGAGTTATCGCAGCAGTAGTAGCAATTCACGGAGACAATCGCGGCGCTATTTTCCTACCTACAATAGCACCAATACAAGTAGTTATCGTACCAATTATCTATAAGGGAGAAGAAGAGAAAGTAGTTGAAGCTTGTAAAAAAGTCTTTGACGCTCTTAAATACGACGGAATAAGAGTATTCCTTGATGAAAGAGACATTAGTCCTGGAAGAAAATTCTATGACTGGGAGTTTAGAGGGGTTCCTATTAGAATTGAAATAGGACCAAAAGATGTTGCAAACAACCAAGTAACTATTGTGAGACGAGACACAATGGAAAGAACAACATGTTCCTTAGACGAAATGAAAGACGTTATCAAGAAACTATTTACTGAAATCGAAGAAAATCTGAGGAAAAGGGCATGGGAAGAATTTAGAAAAAGAATTTTCAGAGTTAATAGTTTACGAGAAGTAAAAGAAATAGTACAAAATAGACGCGGTATAGCATTAATTCCTTGGTGCGAAAATGATGAATGTGGACTAAAAATACGAGAAGAAGTCGAAGGAGAAGTCTTAGGAGTTGTATTATCCAAAGGCATAGCAGATGTAACCGGGAATGAAGTTTGCCCCATATGTAAGAAACAAACAAAAAAATTGGCAGCAATAGCAAAAACATATTAAATTTCATTAATCTTACTTTATTTCTTTAGCTATTTTTTGTAACAGAGTTATTGAGTATTTTTCTAGTTTTTCAAGGAAATCTACCGATTCTTCGACATTTTGATGTTTGTATGTAATTCTCATTAAAATTCTTCTATAAGGATCTCCCTTAAATGGTTCTAAACGCACAATATACCATTCAACTCCATCTTTAGGCATTCCCGTCCATAATTCTATTGCCAAGGGAGAAAGCATAGTTTTCATTACAGTTTTCTTTAATAGCTTTGGTGTTAACATGCCTTGAATCATCTTAGACGGATTGATTCCACTATAAACTTGAATATTTGCCAACAACTGCATTTGCGGAACTATGGTTCTAAACCTTTCCTTAAGACTTTCACGTAGAATTCCATATGAGGTCCAAAAGTAATCTAAGGCTGTTTGAACTGATCTTGTATCAACCACAAACCCCTTTTCACTTACCACTATCAAAGAGGTGGCATCCGCTGGACGTCTAAAAAGATATTCAACAAGTTCACCCGGAGGTTGTGGAACTGGTTGCGGTGGAGGAGGAACCATAAGCTTCCTAGTTGTATAAGAAAAACCCAGATTCGATAATTTATCAATGAAAATTTGAACAGGAATCGGAGGCCCTATCTTTATTAAATGTTTAAAAATTATATGAACACTTTCAACAAAGAACTTTGTCATTAAATCACCGCTAAAAATTTTAGACAAAGATAATTAAAATGTAATGGAAGTCTCAACGTATAATTTGCATTTCTAATTAGGTTACCGCCATCTTGTAACAGTAATATTTTTAGATTTGAGCGTGATGTTTAGCTGTAATTTACGGCTAAAACTTGGTCAACTCAGGACTCAGACAATTATCAGTTTCGGAAATAAATGTTAGACTTTACATAGCTAAAGGAGGCTATAATTTGTCTCTTGAAATAGATCTTATTATTATTGGCGGTGGAGTTGCTGGCCTTTCTGCAGCCATTCAAGGGGCTAAACTAGGGCTTGAAACCATGATCTTAGAGAGAAAAAATGTAGGTGGTAAAGCTATCGATGCTTATGTGATTAAAGATTATCCTGGCCTTACGCAGATTAGTGGTGCAAAACTAATTAGTAACATGAAGAAGCAAGCCCTCGAGAATGGTGTAAGAATTAAAGAACTAGAAGAAGCATTAAAAATTGATGCTTTCAATGACAAGACAAGAGTGATTTCATCTAAAGATATATATTTCGTTAAGTCCATCATCATAGCCACTGGGGGGAGATATAAAAAACTTGGAGTCCCTGGAGAAGAAGAATTCATTGGAAAAGGAGTTTTCCATAGTATAACATCTAGTGGCCTTTCTTTCAAAGGGAAAAATGTTGCCGTGGTCGGTTGTGGTGATATAGCGGTTTTAAATGCTTTAACCTTGGCTAATCTAGACGCTAATGTATATTTGATTTGCAGTGAAAACAAACTGCAAGTAATCGATGTCTTAAGAAGGAAGGTTCTAAGAAGTAAAATCAAAGTCCTGTTGAATACAAATGTTATTTCCATCGATGGAGATTCTTTCGTTCGAAAAATAACATTATTTGATAAAGAAATAAACAAAACTATAGAATTAGAGATTGACGGAGTTTTTGTAGCTTTGGGTATAGAACCTGAAAGCGACATCGCCAAGCAAATTGGTGTCTCTATTGATAAGAACGGTTACATCGTAGTTGATAAAAAACAAAGAACAAACATACCTGGAATCTTTGCTGCTGGAAACGTAACAAATGGCATTCTAAAAGTTGCAGTTTCCATAGGTGAGGGTGCGACCGCTGCGATTAGTGCCTATGAATATATAAAGGGAGTAAAAGTTTATGGAAAAAATTAAGTATGCAATTCCCATTTTTTGTTAACATCAAGAAATGTCAATGTACATGGAGGACTAACGAATGAAAATAAAAACAAAAACATTCACTGCAATCTTAATTATGATACTTCTATGTATGAGCTCGTTATCCATGGCGGAAGTTGCTGCTTCTCCTGGAACTAGAAAAGATGCCGTTGTTAAGTATATTTTGAATTTACAAGTAGACAAGGGAGGTTTTAAATCTTTTTCAAAAGACGACCCTAACATTAAAGCTACTTTTGAAGCTATCCACACGTTAAATCTACTGGACAAACTAGGAAAAATTAAGAAAAATAAAATTATTGAATGGATTAATGAAACCCTAATCGTTTCTGATGAAACCTCGGAAGATTATGGTTTAATTAGAGAAAGACCAGGCGGAGAAGCAAATATATATAGCATTTATTTTGGTTTGCAAATATTTAACATACTTGACAAAGATTATACAGAGTATCTGGACCAAGAATATGTTATAAACTGGGTAATGAAGTGTAATACGGACACTGTTTTCTCCATACGACCTAATAGTTCGGAAAAAGCAATATGGACAACATATTATGCTTTTTCAATAATCTATACGCTAAATAGGACACTTTGGACTCAGCTAAGTTCCAACATCACAAACTGGCTTGTAACACTTCAAAATCCTGATGGTGGTTTCTCTCTTGGTAACAATGTTTCTTCATTACCAGAAACGTATGCTACCATTAAAATATTAAGCCTTGCAGGACAAATTGAAAACAGCGGAATAGATATAGAGAAATTAAAAACTTGGATTTTAGAAAGAATGCTACCAGACGGGTCCTTTGAGGAAATTCCTGGTTCAGGTACTGGTTCTCTCTTCACAATATATCTAGCTATCAATATTCTACATGACATTGATGCTTTGCAGCAATTAGACGATAACAGAAATAAAGTGATAGAATGGATACTAAGTTGTCAGAGATCTTCAGGTGGATTTGGACTTTTAAATTCAACATCAGAAGAATCAACAGTTTTAGGAGAAGCTACTATGGAAGCAACATTCTATGCCATTTCAACTCTATATCTATTAGATCCAGAATTATCAAGTTTAGCGGAGAAACCTTGGTGGGAACTACCATTAGGACTTCCTCTTCACATATGGCTGCTATTAATTACAGTGGCTTTGGTGGTTATACTAATGTCAATTTATGTAAAATTTAGGAAAATTTAAAATAAAACCTTATTTTTTTCGAAAAAAGCACATTGGATGGTCTTTTCCTTAAAAGGTATTAATCGTTATTTTATTTTGAATTTTTTAAAAACCTCTGGTATTTCGTCGATAAGATCTGTTGCAACAATGTGATATCCCTTCTTGTCCACTGCTAAGTCTCCAGCCGTTCCGTTAACAAATGCTGCAACAGCTGCTGCCACTAGCGGGTCATTTTTCCATGCTAAAAATGTTGCAACTAAGCCTGATAGCACATCACCAGTTCCTCCTACAGACATGCCTGGATTGCCAGTTGTGTTCACTTTTACTGTTTTTCCATCACTTACTATATCCCAGTGTCCTTTTAGAAGTATGGTAACACCAAGTTGTTGTGCAGCGTTCTTTACATGTTCTATCCTTTCTTCAAACGATAATTTTGTGACATCGATTTTTGTTAAGATTTTAAATTCTCCAGCATGAGGAGTTAATACAGTTTTTGTTCCTGAAAGTATAGTAGGAGATGCAGACAATATTTTTAAACCATCAGCATCTATGACTAATGGTTTTTCCTTTTCTTTTAACACTTTAAAAAGTTTTAGACATGCTTCAAGTGTTTCTTTACTTGTTCCCAAACCTGGACCTATTATTACTACATCGCTTCTTTCAACCAAGGGAATAATCACATCAAATGCATTTGATGTAAGGATTTGGCCTGGATAGTCATGAACAATAATGTTAGGTGAGAATCCTCTAATAGCATTTGCTACCTTTTCTGGTGCTGTTATTATGGATATATCGCAACCACATCTTAAAGCAGCCAATGCACAGAGAGCAGGAGCACCAGTATAAAGATTACTTCCACCAATAATGAGAATTCTGCCAAAATCTCCTTTTTTTGCTTCAGGTTTTCGCATTTTCGTTGCGATACGAAGGTCACCTGGACCAACAAGTAGCTCAGCTTCCGGAGGTATCCCTATATTCGCAACCACAACTTCTCCTGTATATTCTTCTCTTCCTTCTAAACCTTTTTTAAACGCATGAAAGGTCACCGTTAGGTCGGCTTTCACCGCAATTCCATGTATTTCACCTGTATCTGGATTTAAACCAGTCGGAACATCTATAGCAATCTTAAAACCCTTAGATTCGTTGAAAATTTTAACCGCCGTACGATAAGGTTCTCTCAACTCCCCCCTCACACCAGTACCTAACATACCATCTATCACTATATCTGCAGTCTTTATTTCCTTTTCCAGCTCTTTTAACTGTTCAACATTCCTTATTTCGAAAGTTTTAACCGAAGAGAACATATTTCTTAATATGTCCCAATTTTTTCTAGCTTCATCAGTCCTAATATCAGCAGCTCGCCCTAACAATAAAACAATTACTTTCGCCTTTAAAGATGTCAAGTGTCGAGCAACTACAAATCCATCCCCGCCATTGTTTCCTAATCCAGCTAACACAACAATTTTCTTTTCCTTCACATCGAATCTTTTAGAAATTTCTGTAACAATAGATTTACCTGCATTTTCCATAAGTAGTAATCTTGGAACTCCGAGCCATTCAGAGTTTTCGTCAATAATACTCATTTCTCTACCCGAAATTATCTTCTTTTCATCCTTCACAAGAATCCCCACTTTCATATCTAAAATATATTAGTGAATTAACTAGCCTAAGAGTTTTTTAATTTTGGTTATCTTCTTCTAAATATGTATCCAAATAGGATAAGTATTATTAGAACCGAATGTCTTCATAATAAACTTGAATAAAGTAACTTGTTAATATTGTGATCATCGCAGAGCATCTGTGATGCACAAACGTAAAGGTTAAGAGGGTAGAGGCAATAATTATAGGTTCATCAGGAGGCTTCTAATTGTTAAATAAGATTAAAAATAAGGTCGGTAAACTCTTTAGCTTGCCAGCAAAACTCTTAGCTGTCATGGGGTTTGCTCCAAACCTACTAACTTTCTTAGGATTATTATTCTCAATAATTTCGGGTTTCTTCTATTACTTTAAATATATTTTTTACGCCGGAATATTAATTCTTATTTCTGGATTATTAGATGCATTGGATGGTGCTGTAGCAAGAGAATCGGGCAAAGTTACAGTATTTGGAGGATTTTTTGATTCAGTTGCCGATAGATATAGTGACGCTATAATTCTTACTTCTATTATTCTAAGCGGGCTTTGTGACATTTTTTGGGGGATACTAGCCATTATAGGATGTTTTTTGGTTAGCTATTGTAGAGCACGGGGTGAAGCTGTTGGAATCAAAAAAATGACTGTTGGAATAGCTGAGAGACCAGAGAGACTAATTTTACTTGCTTTTGCAACTTTTTTAGAAATGTTCTTCAACGGGGCAATTCATTATGCCATAATAATCTTAGTTGTGTTATCACATCTTACCGTGGGTCAAAGAATATATTATGTATGGAAACGTCTTAAGTGAGATCAAAAACTCGTGATAAAAGTTCATTTATAACTTCTTTCGCCATTTTCATAGCTTTTTTTCCTTTTTCCGTTATCTCATAGTATTTGCGCGAAGGTTTCCCTTCTTCTTTCTCTCCTTTTCTCACTCTAACAAGCCCTTCACGTTTTAGCAAATAAAGGACCGTATAGCTTGTAACTTTTCCCGGCGAAAAATCAAATTTTTCCTTTATCTGTTTCCTAAGCTCATAACCATACTTAGGACCTTCTTGAAGTAATCTTAAAACATAAAGCCATAAATTTTCTTTTGTAAGCTTATTTATTAAACGTTGTACAGCTTTAACTTTCTTTTCTTTCAATTTAGTCACTCCCTAGCAAATATTTTACATTTTTATCGTAAATAGAGAAATATTAAAGTTCAATACAATACAAAGTTGCAAATAAACTCAAGTTTCTATCTTTTATCTAGAAAGAAATATAAAAATATTTTTGACACTCTTCCCATCGAAATAAAGAGATTTTTGCTTCTAAGGACTTCATTAACATCCTTGACTCATCAGCTTTTACCTCAACCATGTTTCTGTTCTTAGAAGCAAAAGGGTGTGTTAACACCCCATTATTCCTACCCCATGAAGGGGCTCGGGATTATAGTGAATTTTTAGCAAAGTTTAAACAACCCGCTTCAATACCCTCACTTCTTCCCATGATAAATCAGAAGCGTTCATAGCGATATTCTTGTAAAGGTGTTCTGAGATACTTTTTCACATAACGTCTTGAGTTCGACTTTGAATAAAGATTCCGAAACTTTTTAAACATGTTAGTTTACAATGTTCCCATAAGATCACGTAATTAATAGGTGATAATATTGCCTAAGAAAAGAAAAAGTGGTGGCCGTTCTAAAGGCGGTAAGGGTAGAACAGTACTTGTTCAATGTGCTAGATGTGGACAACGCGTACCTAGAGATAAAGCTAAAAAAGTTACGCGATATACAAGCCTAGTTGATCCTATGCTTGCTAGAGAACTCAGAAAGCAAGGTGCAATAATTCCAAGAAGAAGTATAACACAATATCTTTGCATAAGATGCGCTGTCCACTATGGCGTGGTAAAAATAAGGAGCAAAGATGAGAGAAAGAAAAGAGAGCCACTACGATAAATAAATATTTCGTATCTTCCTTGTTTTTATCGAAATATATCGTAATTTTCATATTCCTTGTTTTTAGTCTATATTTTGAGTGAAATAAGTAACAGAGACGAAACTACTGCATAAAGAACGAGATATAATGGGAACATGTAATGATTGAGCAAAAGATAGTCAGCGAATGCCCAAATAAGTAAACATGAAGCGAAAAGTGATATTCTTCTACTCCTAGTTTTTATAGCTGAAATAACCAATAAGGAGAGCATAAGAATACCGCCCATTACAACATAAGTCTTCATTATTAATGAAAACCAGAGAGGTGCCTGTTGGGTATCCAAAATCTCAGCTTCAATTATATGAACACCTGTAAGGGGTATCGAAATCAATATGACTGCAATAGAAAATATTATGTAAAATTTTATCACTTTTCTCAATTTTTCTGAGTGGATGAACTGTGTTAAAAATAGCCAGCCAATTGCACCCGTGAAAAGACCAAGTGAAAACCAAACAAATGCAAAAATCCCACTATTTATAAGCTCTAGGAACCATAGACTCATATCTACTAATCCTAAACATCCAAAGAGATAGTAAAGACTAAAATATAAAGTTGTGTTTTCTATTTTTCTATACTTTAAGCCCGATTTAATCAATACATAGGTTGAAAACGTTGTTAGAGAAATACTCAACATAGCGAGGAAATATTCATACACTTTAATACCCCCTTGATTAAGTGAAAAATTAGCTATAAAAAGTACGAGAAAAAACTAAGAAAACTTATTTGTAGAAAATCTTTTTTAACAGTAGCTTGAAAGCTTCGAGAACATTTTGTCCATTGAGTGCTGAAGTTCTCAGAAAACAGATGTCACCATTAACATTGATATATTTTTTCATTTCTTCAATAGAAATAATATTATCTAAATCGCACTTATTTATGCAAAAAACTATCGGTATATCGTTTTTCAGCATATTTTTAAGTTCTTTCCAACTTTTTAGATTTTCTTCCAATAAACCACGTTGTCCATCCGCAACAAAAATTATTCCATCAACTCCTCTTAGAACCGTAGGCCGTGTCTCAACATAGTAATTTTGCCCAGTAGCAGTCCATACATTCACCTCTATATTCCACTTTGATGCTTTAAATATTAAATTACCAAAATCAAAGAAAAGTGTTCGTCCCGTCGAGGTCTCCAATGAACTTATTTTATTTTGCAAATTGAATATTTTAAAGAGAGTTTTTACTGTAGTAGTTTTTCCACTCATTGCAGGACCATAATAAACAATTTTTGTCTTTATTTTCTTATTCACATAGTCTACTATCAAAACGATCACCATAAACCATTTATCCAGTCTTCTATTTGGAAAAACCTCCCTTTTTGCAATATATTTTCAAAATCTTCATTCCATTCTGCTTTAATAAACAAAATTATATCTTCAGGGGGCGTTTGAGAATAACCTATGGTTTCAAGCAACGTTTTACCTGATATTTTACCAGAAATTTGAAATTGTTCAAGAAGACGAATCCTAGAGAGAAGATATAAAGCTCTCCTACAAGCATGAACAAATTTTAGTATTTCCTCTCTTAATATTTCTTCCCTTAAGACCTCTTCTTCTGCATCAAAATCTAGCAAAACTTTCAATATATGTTCGTTTAACTGCTTCTTACCAATTTTTTTCTTCAAAACTTTTTTAATCCGCTCCATCGCTACACTAGTTCTCTCTAATATTTTCTCAGAAATCATTTTTCCGAAAAACATATCTATATTCCCGTACTTCTGAAACTTAAAAGGATTTGAAAGATGTAAAACTCCACAGTAATTATTTTTATTAAGAATTTTTTCCACCACATCTTTTAAGCTAAGCAAAGCCGATTTTATCCCTATTATACATCCCTTAAAATCATCAAATTCAGAAAGAGCTCTCTTAGCATACTGACTATAAACTAATGTGGCTACCCTTTTCATGTCATAGTCTTGTTCCTCTGAAAAAAGCAGTTGAAGACGTTCTTCTCTTGTAACAAAATCTGTCCAATAAACAACAGTTTCCCTATGAGGAAATAAAGATGCTAGAAAATCAACATACATATTTACAATATTTGAATCATCTCCAAATACTATTACAGGGACACGTAAAAATAAGCAATTAAGAAGTTGAGAAAATTCATCCTTATCTAAATTTTTTAACAACCGACTTAACAGCTTTCTCGTCATAAAGAGACACCATACCTAAAATGACAACTGAAAATCTTCAAGTGCACTTACTTTGGGAATGACGGGTTTTTTCATCTTACTTTCTCTTAATATGTTTCTAATCTTATTTATACAAGAATTTATAATAAGACGAAGGAAACCAAGTTTAATATGTCCCTTAACAGTCTTTATAACTAATACACAACCTCCTAAATCATAAATGAAATACATATAATTTCTACAATCACACATAAGTCGTCTTACCACGGTTTTCTTTGTAATCCACATAAGTCTTGTAGCAGTATCCATTAGAGAATAAGCTAAAACGTCTCCACTACTTGTCTCGCTACATTCACTATTTCTTGACAGAGATAAAACTAAATATCCTCCTTCATAAATTAAAGAAACTGTCTCTATCTCCCGAATTAAAGTTAACAGCTCCTCCAAACTTCTTCTAATACTTTCAAAAGTCTCACCATTTAATTCTAACATTTCATGTTTAATCCCGTCAAATTCTTCTCCCCCAGGTTTTACAAGAAAGGACCTCAAAATATTCTTTAGTTCTTCCTCAGTAAACTTTCTAAGTGGCGGTTTTATATCAGATAAATTCAAAAGTGCATTACGAAGAAGGAAAAAGTTTTCACGCATTTTCAGGAAAATTGCACCAAGATTAACTCTTGGCCTAGTTACAATTGTAAAACAAAATTCTCTAAGATCCTGTAAAGGAGATATCACCATATTAACTCTGTTTCCCTCGATAAACAAGTAGTTTAGAAGCCCCCTACTTAACTGTTGAGCTGCGGCGTAAATTGCAGAGCTTGATGAACAAACACCAAATATTTCATTTTCACTAAGCCAAACACCAACAATACTTATTGGAAACCCATCTTTCTGAGATAAAATAGCTGTTTCCACGCCATAAATTTCCCTAAACTTCTCTAGGTAACATTTAATATCGTTTAACACTTTTCGCATCTAACATCCCACTACAAAATTCTCTCCAATTAGTTTTCACACGCACTATAAAAAGTCCAACAAATACTCACATCTCACATGCTAGAATGAAAGAAGAGAAATCAGAAATTTTTCCAATATTTTGAAAGAATTTTTTTCAACTCATTGACTGTCTCATTTATTTTTCTTTTTTTCTTACTTGGCGTTTTAAAAACACCTATATCGTCGTAAAACTCTACTTCCACCCCAGTTAAACTATATAGAACAGCAGAAACAGACAGAGGGAGCGCTAAAAGATTATACCCGCCTTCTAAAACAAATACAATCCTAGAACCACATACCCGCTTAGCTATTCTCAATATTTCACCTGAAAGTCTAAAAAAGGTTCTAGATCTCAAATTTAAATTACCCACAGGATCCGCGAAATGAGCATCAAAACCAGCTGAAACCACAATTAAATCAGGATTAAAACTCTTAGCTAACGGCTCAACAAAATTTACAAAAACATCCAAATAACAATCTTCAGCAACGCCCAAAGGCAGAGGTACATTGATATTGTACCCTTCTCCCACACCATAACCTATTTCTTGTATCCCACCTCTTTCTCCATGTTCAAAGTCATATTCATGAAAAGAAACAACTAGAACCGTATTATCATCGTAAAAAATCTGAGAAGTACCGTCAGAAGGATGTGCATCCCAATCAACAATCATTATACGTTTAACTCCAAGCTTTTCCTGTAAATATCTCACCATAACAGCCACATTATTGAAAAAACAAAGCCCCTCAGCATGAGCAATACCCGAATGATGACCTGGCGGACGAACCAGCGCAAAACCCTGAGCATATTTTCCCTTAACAACAAGTTCACCCGCTTTAATTGCCGTACCAGCCGCAGCAAGCGATGCCTTTAAAGTCCCCCCACTTACATAACTAAGCTCTCCGACCACTCCTTTCCCCATTTTTGACAATTCATCAATAACATGATAAATATAAGGGTGATGAACACGCTTAATATCCTCAAATTCGGCTTTTCTTCCCTCTGCAATCTCTATCTTACCTTCTCTTACGAGTTCGCTTTCTCTTAAAAAATTAAGCGTTAATATAATTCGTTGAGGCGACTCAAAACTTTCCATCCATGGACGTGTAAAATCAGTAACATGCATCAAGGTATTAGGATGATATAAAACACATACTTTTTTCATGTTAACCACCAACTTCGTATTTAACTCTAAACAACCTCTTACCTGTGGTACTCACTCCATGGAGGACCAGGATCATAGTAGTGAACCTCTACCTCTGGCAGTTCGAGTTGAAGTATATATGATAAACGTCTCATACCTACGGATTCCGTGGCATAATGCGTAGCTCCTACAAGTTTAATTCCTAAATTCTTCGCTAAAAGAGCTTCCCTGTGAAGAAATGTACCTGTGACGTAAGTATCAACTCCCTTCTCCTTAGCTCTCATAAGCAACTCTTCATTTACCCCTCGACCACCAACCACAGCTACACATTTAACTTCCTCATCTAACTTCCCAACATAATGAACACAATTAACATTTAATTTATGCATAACAATCTGCAAGAATACAGAAAGATTAAGTTTTCTCTTAACCATGCATATTCTACCTAACGGAATATTATCAGTTCCATAAGATGCGGGCAACGTGTCTACAACATTAAGCTCCAATATTTCAGCAAGCGTATCACTAATTCCTCCCTCCACAGCATCCCAATTCGTATGAACAACATATATGTTAATCTTATACCTCAAAGCTATCCGCAGAATTTCAAGATAAGTATCCACTATGCGTGAAGTAGGTGTCGAAAAAAGGGGATGATGCGTAATTATCAAATTTACCTTTTTATGTACAGCTTCGACCATTGCATCATAAGTTGGATCTAGGGTTACCATAATCTTTTTAACCTCAATATCTTTCTGCCTGCTTGGAAAACACGTCCCTATTTGCAAACCTATTATATCGCTTTTATGAGCTAATGAAGGAGGAGCTATTTCCTCTAACTTTCTTATAACTTCAAATAAAGACACCATATTAACCCCATCCAATAACTCTACACTTTTCCAGATAATAAGTTAAATTAATCATAAGAACATTTTATTTAACTACAGGTAAGAAACCTACCTGAAAAATAGTTTAACCTCTATATCATTATTTTGCTTTCCGAGCGATACAAAATCAGGGGTAAAAAATGGCAGAAAAAATTGATAGAGAAGAGATAGCGGTAGAAGCATTAACATTAATCGAACTTAAAGGATTATCAGCTAGAACCGCTATGAATAAAGTAACCCAAGAAATGGGCATAATAGATTGGAAAGAAAGAGGAGCAGCTCACGCTCTAGTATTTGAAGTTCTAAGAAGAAAAAACACCTTGGATAGAATACTAAATCTAGTCTTAAAAGAGGGGTCTACACGTTTAATGCACCCTTATCTAAGAAACCTTTTGAGACTAGCAATATACCAAATGAAATTTGGAAAAGTAGGCGGGCCACTCGTAACTAATGAAGCCGTTAAAATAACTAAAGAAAAATTTGGAGTAAAAACTGCAAAATTTGTAAACGCTATCCTAAGACAAGTAGAAAAATTTTCTACCAAAAAAATCTATGAGCATCTCAACGATATCGAAGCATTAAGTATCAAATATTTTTACCCTACATGGCTTGTTAACTATCTAATCAAGCTAGTAGGAAGAAATATGGCCATAAAAATAATGAAAAAAACAAATACAGTACCGCCAATATACATACGAATAAACACCCTAAAATGCGACAAAAAAAGAGCAATAAAAATGCTTAGAAAAGAAGGAGTTAAAGTAGAAGAAGATAAAGACCTTCCAGAAATAGTAAAAGTAGTCTCCTATGAAAAACCTGTTACAAGAACAAAAGCATTCCAAGAAGGATACATATACATACAAACAAAATCATCTGCCCTAGTTACCCACGTATTAAACCCCTTACCTGGAGACTTCATAATAGATCTATGTGCAGCCCCAGGAGGAAAAACAACCCACATGGCACAGTTAATGAAAAATCAAGGAAAAATCCTAGCTATAGATCTTAACATTAGAAGAATGGAAGAAATGAAAGAAAAATTCAAAAAACTAGAAGCAAAAATAACTCACCCACTAGTTGCAGACTCACGTATACTACATAAAATCACCATGCATAAAGCTGACAAAGTACTAGTAGATGCTCCGTGTAGTTCCACCGGAGCTATCTGGTCTAAACCAGAAATAAAATGGAAAATAAAGCCTAGAGATATAAAACGCGTAACTCAAATACAATGGGAACTCCTAACAGCAGCAGCAAAACTTGTAAAAGAAAACGGAATACTTGTATACTCTACATGTTCCATAACATTAGAGGAAAATGAAGTGCTCATTGAAAAATTCCTAAAACTTTACCCAGAATTTAAACTTGTGCCAGCGGAACCCTTCATAGGACTTGAAGCATATAGAGGTCTAAAAGACGCACAGAGATTGTTTCCCTACCCAAATGAAACGGAAGGATTTTTCATCGCAAAAATGAAAAGAATGTTTTAAAAATAAAAAGAGAAGATATAAGAGTTTTATAGATTTAAAATATCATCTTAAATATTTCAAAAAATATTTAACAAGCAGCAAAAATTATAGAATGAAGGGCCCGTGGCCTAGCTGGATATGGCGCCGGCCTGCGGATAAAATTTTAAAATGACTTAGTAGAAAGCCGGAGATCCCGGGTTCAAATCCCGGCGGGCCCGCCAAACTAAGAAATTCATTATTCAAACCTAACGTTGAGAGATGACTTAAATGCGCAACACCTCACCCCGATTCGGAAAAGTGCAGCGTATAATGGCAAGAGAAGAAATAGATTCGATCCTTTTAATAAACCCTATAAATGTTTATTATGTAACTGGCTTTTCAACAATTTCACCTAGCCTTTCATCTGCAGCAATTATTTCACATGAAGGAGAAATAACACTTATTGTACCTAAACTAGATGAAACAAGAGCAAAAGAAAGATCATGGACAGGAGATATACGGGTTTATCAACCCTACCCTTTATCGTTAAACAAAAATAAAGAAAAAGGATTTTTTGAAGTAATTAGAGAAGTACTAAAAGAAAAAAGTCTTGAAAGTTCCATGATAGGTCTTGAGCTTGGTTTTCTTCCAGTAAAATTCTTTGAAATCTTAAGAAATCACATCCCCAATGCTGGATTCAAAGATATTACTCATGATATGATGTTAGCACGAATGATTAAAGATTACAACGAGATAGACAAAATCAAAAAGTCTTTAGAAATCGCTGAAAAGGGTTTAAGAACAGCCATAGAAATAGTAGAACCAGGATTATCCGAAATAGACATAGCAGCAGAAATAGAAAATGCAATAAGAAAAGCAGGAGCTCAAAAGATAGGTTTCGAAACCGTTGTGGCATCAGGACCAAGATCAGCTCAACCACATGCAACAGCTGGAACAAGAAAAATAAACGAAAACGAATTTATAATCATAAACATCTCGGCAGTATTTAGCGAATACTACTCAGATATCACACGAACTCTATTTTTAGGCACACCTAACGATGAACATAAAAAAATGTTTGAAACAGTTAACGCAGCTTTAAAAGATGCCATAGAAAGGGTAGCACCAGGAACACGAGTCAGCGACATAGACAAAGCAGCTAGAAAAACAATACACAATGCTGGATATGAAAATTACTTCATCCATGCCTCAGGACATGGCATAGGATTAGAATTGCATGAACCTCCTCAAATAACCAGTAACTGCGAAGATATCCTCAGACCAGGAATGATACTATGTATAGAGCCAGGAATATACGTTCCAGGAAAGGGCGGGGTAAGGATAGAAAATATGGTGCTTGTAACCGAGGAAGGATATCAAATACTCAACGAGCTACCCGATGATATTTTTCCCTTATGAACTTACTTTTTGAAATGTTGAGCAGCTTCAGCCATTTCCAATAAAACTTTCTTAGGATCTTTAGATTTTACCACGCCGGAAGCCAAAAGAACCCCCTTAGTTCCTAGTTTTAAGGCTGCTTCTACATCTTCACCAGAAGATATACCAGCACCACAGAGCACTACAACATCAGAGTTTACTTTCTTAACGATGTTAACAGTACCAGTTACAACCTCAGGTTTCGCTTTACTTACAGGAATCCCAGTACCAATAAGTTCAGGAGGTTCAACAGCAACCATATCGGGGTTCAACGCTGCAACAGCAGCACTAACCTCAGGGTTATTACTACATACAACAGTAACAAGCCCAACTTCCTTAGCTCTTCTAATTATTGCATCAATATCAGCCAAAATTAATCGTTTTTCTGAATGATTAATTAATGTCCCAATAGCACCAGCTTCTTTAACAGCTTCAGCAACAACATGACCAGTGCAACTACCAGGTACAACTGGGTCGATATGTTGAGCAAAAACTGGCAAAGAAACTTCGCTGGTAATTCTAAAAATGTCAACATACTGAGGCGACACAGCAACAGTTACTCCCGTTTCTAAGCTAACTTTTTCAGCGATTCTAGCTAAATAAACAGCCTTCTCACCAATAGCTTCTTTATAACCCTTAAAATTAACAATAATAATTGGCAAATCTATTTTCATCATACCAAATCACCATACCGCCCATTATACATTACGCTATAACATGCTCAATCAATATAAGTTTACTCGAAAATACAAGCATTGGTACATTGCAACTTAACAATATCAAATTTTGCAATTCTTTTGCAATTCGTAATTCGAATATTTTTTGTTTCAACTGTAAAAAACAGAATATACCAAAATTATATTCAGAAATATCAAATTAGCATTATTTTACTAATACAAGATTATCTAAAAGGTAACGCGTATAAAATTCGTGAAGATAACTTTTTAAAATTCTAAAACATTTGAATCACACAAAAAATATAGATAGGAGAGGAGAAAATGACACAAAAAACAACAGTTTCAATAATAAAGGCAGACATAGGTTCACTAGCAGGACACCATGTAGTACATCCAGAACTAATTGAACTTGCCAAAAAGGAACTCGAACACGCCAAAAAAGAAGGAATCATAAAAGACTACTACGTATTTAACTGTGGAGACGACCTACAACTACTAATGACGCACGACAAAGGAGAAGGAAATTCACAAGTCCACGAACTTGCATGGAACACATTCAAAAAAGCAGCAGAAAAAGCAAGAGAAATGAAACTCTACGGCGCAGGGCAAGACTTACTAAAAGAAGCATTCTCAGGAAACATACGAGGCATGGGACCAGGAGTAGCAGAACTAGAATTCGAAGAAAGAAAATCAGACCCAATCCTAGTATTCGCAGCAGATAAAACAGAACCAGGAGCATTCAACCTACCACTATTCAAAGTATTCGCAGACCCCTTCAACACCCCAGGACTCGTAATAGACCCAAACATGCACGGACCAGACCTAGAACACACAGGATTCAAATTCAAAATACTTGACGTAATAGAAGGAAGAAGCGTAGTCTTAAAAGCACCAGAAGAAATCTACGACATTCTCGCATTAATAGGTACAACAGGGCACTATGTAATCGAAAAAATATGGAGATACGACGATCTACCAGCAGCATCAGTATCCATAACAAGACTAAGCTTGATAGCAGGAAAATATGTGGGCAAACTAGCAGCTATAATGGCTGCTAGGCCTAAAGATGACCCAGTTGCTATCGTACGTGCGCAACACGGTCTTCCAGCCGTAGGCGAAGTACTCGAAGCTTTTTCATTTCCACACGCCGTCGCAGGTTGGATGCGTGGTAGCCACTACGGGCCCCTAATGCCTGTAGGATTAAAAGATGCTCGATGCACCAGATTCGACGGCCCCCCAAGAATCGTATGTCTAGGATTCCAAGTATGCAATGGCCATCTAATTGGTCCTTCAGATATGTTTGACGATCCAGCATTTGACAGAACCAGAATGCTTGCCAACGAAATTGCCGAATATTTCAGAAGACATGGACTCTTCATGCCCCACAGACTCGGTCCAGATGGGAGAAGAACAATAACAGAATTAAACATGTTCTTCTCCCAGGACTCACGAAATGGAATATACAACGCTACCTCAGGTGCTAGAGAAACTCAGAGAACGATTCAAGTAAACCATTTTCCTTTTATTTTTCAATAACTTTACAATACTCTAATTTAATTTTTTATTTTCCCAAGATACTCAATTCCAGAAAAATATAAATCTAAAAAATAGCATCGATGAGATTTAAAATAAATGTAGGAGGAACAGTGAGATAAAAATAATTTTCGTTAAATACCGATTTAAATAAAATCTCTGATTCTAATAGTTCTTCTACACATTCATTAAGCATATATTTTGCTATTTCGTCCCTTATTTCATCGCATAATAAATAATACAAATCTCTTAATTCTTTAAAAGATAAGTATGCCTTTTTAGGTCTTCTTGAGAGATGCAACGCCATTTTTTCCAGTAAAAGAACGCTTTGCATGTTCATATTTCTTAAAGCTTCCAATATCACAAGATCATCATTTAATATCCAAAGTAAGTCATGAGAACATTTTCTAACGTCTTCAACGGTTATTTCCATTCCAGAAGCCGCAAACGGATAAAGCCTTCTTAATATTTCAATAGATACACTCGGTCTATTAATGTCAAACTCGCAAACTAAATCCGTAATGTACCTAATCACATCTATATCAATTTCTATAGGAAACGCTAACTTTACACGTTGCAAAGTTATATCAAAAAGCTGACGAGGCGTATAGATTCCAAGTTTCAAAATGAAATCTAAACGATTTTCTAAATTAGAGAAACTTTTTCTTGAAAGAGTTCCGGCATCAGCTGATGCTAAAACAATTATATTCCTTTTTTTACTCTCTCTTAAAACTTTACGAAATAAACTGGAATACAGATCAACATCATCTAGCACTAATACTAGGAAAAGATCCTTATACTTCTCATTACTTATACATTCAACTTCGTTTCCAATGAAAGAAAACTTTCTTCCACCTATAATATTATTTAAAAATTTCTTATTTTCAGAATCATGCATATTGACAAAAACTTTAGGGAATCCATAAGCATCCTTTATTTTCTCCCCTAAATAGTTCACGAAAGCGGTTTTACCTATACCATTAATACCAGTAACCACAATGTGCAAGGGGTATTGATGGCTTATTCCATCTTCTACGAATGTTTCTGCTACTTTGAGTTCCTTTTCCCTATGTAATAATTCTGGTGGGATAAAGAAAGGGTCAAAAATTGCAGCTGGGCCGATATTCAATTGACATCACCAATTTTATGTTTAAAGTGATGTATTTAAACTCCAATAAAATATTCATTTAAAAGTATAAATAACAATTAGAGGGAGAGGTCATTGAAACTATCAACCTTTTTAAGAAGGAGTGAGTAAAAAATAATGGGGAGATGCAAAACTTGATGAATGAGCCCACAGATGAAAAATTAAAACAAATATCGAAAATGTTAGATGAATTAGAAAGAAAAACAACCTTGGAGGCAATAGCTCTCGTTTCCAAAAGCGGTTTACGTGTAGCTTGTGCAACAAGTACAGTGGTAGATGCCGACTTATTTTCAGCTTCGGCAGCAGCCTTGATAAATATCGGAGAGAAAACAACACGAGAATTAGGACATGGAAACCTAAATGATGTAATATTAAGAGGTGAAAATGGTTTTACGATAGTTACAGAGGTAAATCCACAAATGATGCTCGTTGCTAGCTGTAAAGAAACACATAAACTAGGGTACTATATGGCGTTACTCAAAAACTATACAAGACGTATAGCTCAAGCTCTTGAACTTCCCTCTATTGAAGAAAAGATCCCACAAGTCCTGGAAAAACCTTATGTTGAAGAACATCCTACTCCGCCAGCACCACCAAAACCATTAGAAACAAAGACTCCAGAACCAGAGGTTTTAGAAACAGAACCTGAAGAGAGAGATGAAGAAGAGGAAGCACTACTAGAGGCTCTAAGAGCACTAGAAGAGGAATAATATGAGTAAAGTAATAGTCATCTCAGGTACGCCGGGAACGGGAAAGACTCTAGTATCCTCAATATTAGCTAAAAAAATTAATGGTCTACACGTTAATCTAAGTGAACTTGTGTTAAAAGAGAAATTGTATAAAGAAATTGATAAAGAAAGAGAAACTGTTGTAGCAGATTTAAGAAAACTCGTCCCTCGCTTAATAGAGATAATTAAGTCCACTAATTCTCCAATAATAATTGAAGGACACTACGCTGAAATTGTCCCAGAATCTTTTATCGATATAGTTATAATTTTAAGAACGCATCCCAAAGAACTCGAAAAAAGATTGAAAGAGAAAAAGTTCAAAGAAAGCAAAATCCGTGAAAATATACAAGCTGAAATTCTAGGAGTTTGTTCCTATAATGCGTTAAACACCTATAATAAAGAAAAAATCTATGAAATAGATACAACTTCGAAAACACCAGACGAAACAGTAGAATTAATATTGAAAATCATAGAAGGAAAAGGGAATGAGTACAAAATAGGAAAGATAGACTGGTTGACAGTACTAGAGAAAGAAGGAACTTTAAGCGAATTTTTCAGAGAAAGGTGATGCCCATGAAAATAAATGTTAGTAAAAAGGGTATCAGAGTTCTAGGAATATCTGAAAGCTTCAAAAAAGGTATAAGCAAAAAATCTATCCTTGCAGGCATAGTTATGAGAGGAGACCTAATTATCGATGGATTCGCTATTACAACAATAACCGTTGGGGGTTTAGATGCCACACAAGGAGTCCTTAAACTTTACAACATGCTTGGAAGAAAAGACATAAATGTAATTATGCTAAACGGCGTGATAATTGCTTGGTACAACGTTATAGACCTCGAAGAGCTTCATAAAAAAACAGGGGTACCTATAATTGCTGTTACCTACGAAGAATCGGAAGAAAAACTTGACAAATATTTTAAAGAAAATTTCCCCGAAGACTGGGAGAAAAGAGTGGAAATTTATAGGAGAAACGGTGAAAGGGAAAAAATATTATTAAAAACAGGATACACAGTCCTAGTAAGATACTTGGGTATGCGAAGAGACCAAGCAAAAGGACTACTTAATAAGTTCACAAGACAAGGGGCAATACCAGAACCACTCAGAGTCTCCAGACTACTAGCAAGGTCATTACTACAACATCCAATAAAACTTGACTTAATTCAAAACTTTAATAAAAATCAGTTATAATGAGATAATTTTTTACTAATAATTTAACAAAAAATCCTCTGCAAAATTATCAAAACTTTACCCCTTTTTTACCGAAAGATTTTTCTTATTATCATCGAAACCGATTTTTGGATATTAAGAATTTTACGGTGACAAACAATGCCACATCTAAAGAGGTTTAACGACGCTATAAGTAAGAAAATCCTTGCATTAAGCGTTACTGTAGGCATCGTAGCTGGATTAGGTTCAATAATATTCTATACACTATTACAGTTAATGTCTTCAATATTTTTAGAATATATTTGTGGTTTAACCATGCCTAAACCCTTTGGTGAACCCCCCCTCATAGAACTACCCTTTGACGTTACTGGTTCACCAAGAAAATGGCTTCTAATTTTAATCCCCACTTTAGGAGGATTAATATCCGGATTAATTGTTTACACCTTAGCGCCTGAAGCTGAAGGCGATGGAACAGACGCAGTAATAGGAGTCATCCATAACCAAGGAGGAAAAATAAGAGGTAGAGTACCAATAATCAAAACCATCGCATCCGCCATAACTATAGGAACTGGAGGAAGCGCGGGAAGAGAGGGACCTATTTCCCAAATAGGAGCCGGATTTGGATCAGTAATAGCTCAACGTCTAAAACTTTCCCCAAAAGAAAGAGAATTACTAGTGATATGCGGCGCTGCTGGAGGCATAGCTAGTATTTTCAAATCTCCATTTGGAGGAGCCTTTTTTGGTATAGAAATGCTCTATAAGAGGGACTATGAAGTAGAAGCCTTTATACCAACCATAATATCTAGTTTTGTTGCATATAGCATTTTTGCATCAGTAACAGGCTGGCAACCAATCTTCTTCGCTCCACCCTACACTTTTAATCCATTGGAACTACCATTCTTCGCCATACTAGGAATTATAGCTGGCCTACTAAGTATACTATATGTTAGAGTGTTCTACGACTTGAGAGATAAGCTCTTCAAAAAAATAAATGTTTCAAATCACATTAAACCAGCAATAGGGGGCTTTCTACTAGGATTAATGGCATTCTTCTTCCCCTACGTCTTAGGACCTGGATACGGATTAGCCCAACTAGCATTAGAAGGTAAATTAGCCATATCAATACTGTTAATTTTAATATTTGCTAAAATCGTAGCTACATCTTTAACTATAAATTCAGGAGGAAGTGGAGGAGTCTTCGGCCCTTCCGTAGTTATTGGAGCAGCACTCGGAGGCGTATTAGGTGGACTTTTCCATCTAATCTTTCCAACAATAATAGTTAAACCTGAAATATTTGCACTGATAGGAATGGGAGCATTTTTTGCTGGCTCAGCTAAAGTACCAATATCAGCAATAATCATGGTATCAGAAATGACCGGAGACTACAACATCTTGATCCCAGCTATATTAGCATCGACAATGGCATACCTAGTTTCAGGAGACTACACAATATATGAAAAACAAGTATTAACTCGAGCAGATTCACCAGCGCACATACCGGAACTCTTATCCGATATATTATCATCTCTAAAAGTTAAAGATGCTATGACGAAGAATGTAATTACCATAAAACCAAGTGCAACGATAGATGAACTTGAAAAACTAATAAATGAAACAGAACACTTAGGATTTCCAGTAGTAAATGAAAAGGGAGAGCTCGTAGGAATTGTAACATACGAGGACGTTATCAAAGTTAGACCCGAAGAAAGACCTAAAATGAGGGTAGAAGACATAGAAACCAAAAAATTAATAGTAGCATATCCAAATGAAAATCTAGATACAGTTCTCCGCAAAATAGTATTACATGATATATCAAGACTGCCTGTCGTCGATCCAAAGAACCCCAAGAAACTTCTCGGAATAATAACCAGATACGACATTGCAAAGGCAATACATGTTAAATAGTTAAATTCTTTTCCCAAAAATCGCTATACAAGGCTTAAAAATATTAATATAACAAAAACAAAGAACAACAAAGATAGTAAAGTCGAATACATCATAAATGTTTCAACACTAGTTTGAAACTGCATAAAATCTCTTTTAATTACCAAAAAGTCCTCAATGGTCTTCCTCAATCGCATTAATTCTTCTTTGAACTCCAATACGCCCGACATTCTTTCCATCAAATCATTAACTTTTACTTTTTCTTGTCTAATTTCTGAAATTAATTTCATACCATCTTCCACAACTCTCCACATATCATCTACAGCAATATACCAATCCATTTCCTTATATTTCTCTCCAGTAACTCTATATATCTTCAAATCAATCTTTCTAAGGTTTTTTTCGCTAACATAAGATTTAGGATCAATAATTAAAGCAACAGCCTTATTAAATAAAGACTGATAAACTTTTTGAGTGTTTATATCCAAATTACTCATAAAATCTGCACCAAAACCTGGATGAGAATGCCACCAACCAACTATACTTTCTCCTTTTCCCTCTTTATCTAATTTTTCAGCTATAATTGCCATATCAAGTGGATCTATTTCAACAAAGGTTTTAGAACCCCTGCTACGTGGAATTTCGACATCAACGATGTTTAGATGACCATCTTCGATTTTTCCAATCAAAAAACCTCCAATTTCTCTATCTAACTTTCGAGAAGCTGTATCAATGATCTTAATTAATGCAATAGGTGAAATCTTAACTTTCGTCATCAACTTTCACCTACACCGCTTAAAGTATAATAACAACCTTTCCATGTAATTATCTAGTACTTTGTATTAATTTGTCTTTCCAAAATAAAGGAAAAAATTGACATTTCAGCATTAAATGTCCCCAAAAGATATAAGAATTAAATAATTTAAGTAAGTACCTAATCGTAAGGTAAGTTCTTTATAAGCGGGTGTGCGCAGTGATAGATTTAACAAATCGTGTCAAATCAATAGAATATGCCATTAGAGATGTAGTTGTTTATGCCAAAAAATTAGAAAAAACCGGTAAAAAAATCTTATACCTGAATATCGGGGATCCTTGCAAATACGATTTCGATACTCCTCAACATATAAAAGAGGCATATTGTGAAGCAATAAAGAAGGGATATAACTGGTACAGCGATTCCAAAGGACTTCCAGAACTAAGAGAAGCAATAGCTGAAAAAGAAAAACGAGTAAACAATATAGACATCGACCCAGAAAACGTAATCGTCACTTCTGGAATCTCAGAAGCAATAAAAATGGTTATAGCAGCATTAATTGACAACGGAGATGAAATACTAGTTCCAGGACCGACATATCCACCCTACATAGCATATACTAAGTTTTTTGGAGGTAAACCCGTAGCTTACAGATGTATCGAGGAAGAAGGTTGGCAACCAGATATTGAAGATATTAGAAACAAAATAAGCGAAAAAACAAAAATACTTGTAATAATAAACCCAAATAACCCTACAGGAGCATTATACAACGAGAAAACAATTAAAGAAATATTAAATATTGCCGCTGAACATGAACTCGTCGTAGTTTCTGACGAAATCTACGATCAAATAGTTTACGAAAAAAGACATACCAATACAGCTAAAATTGCTAATGAAATTCCCGTAGTAGTTTTTAATGGATTTTCGAAAGTATATCTTGCACCAGGATGGCGTTTAGGCTACATGTACTTTTATGATCCAGAAGGAAAATTAGAAAATCTTCGTGAAGGTATTGAAAAAGAAGCTAGAATAAGATTAAGCGTAAACACTCCGGCCCAAGTAGCCGCTATAACCGCCCTTAGGGGGCCACAAGATCACATAAAAGAAATGGTGGAAAAACTAAGAAAAAGGCGAGATTATACCTGGAAAAGGCTTAACGAGATCGATGGTATAACTTGTGCAAAACCCGAGGGCGCATTTTATGCTTTTCCTAAAATTAATCTAGGAAATAAATGGAAAAACGATAAAGAATTCGTTTTAGGGCTTCTCGAAAATACTGGAGTCCTCGTAGTCTTTGGCTCAGGATTCGATCCTACGTATGGTAAAAATCACTTCCGAACAGTCTTTCTACCTCCATTAGAAACCCTTGAAGAAGCATTTGACAAACTAGAGAAATACGTGACTTCATAAAATAACTAGACACATTCTACTTTTTTATATGTACAGAAATTGAAAAATAAGATTTTCAAGATAAAAATTAAAGTAATTAATCTTTGAAAATATAAGCATCTTTGAATTTTTTTATAAATTCAACAACTGACATATACTCTTCAACAAACTGCTTGTATCCATTTTCAGTTTGTTGTCCCTCTAATGGTTGAGCTTGGACTTTTTCCACAATAGACCAACGAGAAACGTTGTCTTGATTAAACGATGTAAATTCTCTTTCATCGACGTAAAGAACCCTAAGTTTTTCGGGTCTTTCGTATATCTTCTTCTCATATCTTTTCAAAAATGCCTCATAAATCGGCCTCTTAGCTCCACCAAGTAAAAACTTAGCTTTCATAACACCAGAAGTTAAATGTACTTCAATTTTTTCGAAAAATTTTTCACGATACTCAACAGTTGGTATAGTCCCTCTTCTTCTCACCTCGGTTAACTTTTTGGGGGCCAAAATCATTCCCCTATCAACTAAAACCCTTTCAATCACAGTAGCTATCTCAGAAGCTGATGATTTGGCAAGAGGATCTATAACTTCAGGTGTAACAATGTTTACAAGAGGTATAGGTTCAGAAGGTCTGAGTTCTGCGGGATTGAAAACTAAAACACCTATTGCTTCTTCAACTTTGACCGGATGTCCCTTATAAAGAGCAGTCCCCTTAATAACTCCAGGACCGATGAGACAAGACCTAACAACGTCTTCATGTATCAATGTCCAGAGTTGTTTAGACATTATAAGTACTTCTCCATTAAATTCAACGCCTTTAACATGGGGGAGAGATAAATCTGGGATATGTGTGTCTAAAAGCCAGTAGAGAACAGTATCAGCAGCTTCGTATTGTGTCAAATTTATACCCTCAAATTTGTTCTTACAAATTTGTTCATTAAATGATTAAAGAGATATTTAGATAAAATCTTTACTTTTTCTTCTCCACGTTGTCTGACAAGTTCCTTTACTTTTTCTTTTATTTCCGAAATTGGAGGCTCTCCAGCGCCAAACCTTGAATACATCTCTGTAATAACATGTACAACTGCATCTTCGACTTCCATGCCCTGTTCTATAAGGGTTTTGAGTACTTTTTCAACAGAGTTTAGCAGAAAGTCCGCTTGTTCCTCTCCGTGTCTTCTTCTTGCAAGTCTGATATCTCTTTCTAGAAAATCGGTTGGTTTAACTAAATCTGGTTCAACTTTTCCTCCTCGTGGAACTGGACCACCAATAAAAACGTACTGTGAAATCTGAACTTCCCTAGGAACGGGTCGATGTATCGAATTCAAAATTAACTCTAAATAGCTGTCTTTCATTAGATCTGAAACAGGTTTTGATAAATCTTCGATAGTGGTAGCAATTCTATCCTTAATATTTTCAAAGAGTTTTATTCCTTTAATATCCTTTATTAGGTTATAGATTTTTGTCAGAAATTCCTGGAGCTGTCTTTTTCTTTCCTCTAACATTTCCATTGCTTTTTCTTTATCTATTCTCTCGAGAGCACATATTAATGCTAGGGCGGCATCCAAATAACTTGAATTTCTATGACTTTTCAACCACTCATCCATTACGGGTTCAATAACTTCTTCGATAACCTTTTTCCTTTCATTTAGAAAATTAATTATCGAACCTTCAGAAATTGCTTTTTCATCCGATATTATACGTTCCCAGTTGGCAAGATTTCTTACAGACTCCTCAGCTTTTTTCCTAAAAGTTTTATATAAATATTCTATCCATTTTCCTTCTTTTACTGCAAAATTGAAAAGATAAGATGAAACATCTGGAACTTCAAAATCCAATTTTTTAAGTCGTTCCATTTCATTTACCAATATTTTACATACACTTTCGGCATCAATAACGCCATCAAGTTCTAACCTAATAGCGACCTTGGCGATTTCTAGCGGGACGTCAAGTTTTTTAGCCAGTTCTTCTGCCTTTTTATTAGGTATTTTCCTAGCTTTTTCCGCCAAATCACCATAAGTCTCTTCAAATTCCTTAGTAACCATTTTAGTATATTTTCGAGCATCATTTTTTTCCATGACGAGTCTTCTCCAACACAGATATAAGTGGATGATAAAAGTTAAAGAAACATTATGACCTTAATATTTATTAGTCTTTCATAATTACTGTCACTCATATTTTTTCACTATTTAATGAGTCCTAGTAAAAAAATTTTTATAAGAAAATTATGTATGTGTGTGGGATAAAATTGACGCGGGGAGAAGATGCGATGAAAAAAATAGTGGTAAATAAAATAGGTATAATACCGATAGAAGAACAACCAGTGGAAATGGTTGAAAGAAAAGGATTAGGGCATCCAGATTCGATATGTGACGGAATGGTAGAGCAGCTTAGCATTAATCTTTCAAAATATTATATTGAACATTACGGACAAATACTTCATCATAATGTCGATAAAGGAAGTCTTGCTGGGGGGCGAGCAGAACCAAAATTTGGTGGAGGGGAGGTTCTAGAACCCATCTATTTATTGGTAATTGGAAGAGCCACAACAGAAGTCTTTAGAGAAAATAAACTTGAAAGAATACCAATAGGAACCATCACAATAACTTCAGTTCAAGAATATCTTCAAAAACATTTTAGATACCTAGATACTACAAAACATGTTCAAATAGATTATAAAATAAGACCTGGTAGTCAAGATTTAACAGAATTATTCCAAGATCCTTCTAAAATTCCACTATCAAACGATACAAGTTTTGGCGTAAGTTTCGCTCCACTTTCTGAAACGGAAAGACTTGTACTAGAAACTGAACAATACCTAAATTCACCAAAACTGAAAAAGGAACTACCAGAGGTAGGAGAAGACATTAAAGTAATGGGTCTAAGACACGAAAACAAAATACGATTAACAATCGCAGCAGCAATAATATCTTCTTTAACCTATGACCTAGATCACTACATAAATGTGAAACAAGAAATAAAAAATAGAGTTCTAGACTTAGCGGCAAAAATAACCGATAAAGAAGTAGAAGTATTTGTTAACACAGCCGATAAGATAGATAGAAACAACCCAAGAGTCTATATAACTGTCACTGGTACCTCCGCAGAGTCGGGAGACGATGGTCAAGTTGGTCGTGGAAATCGTGTCAACGGATTAATAACTCCAATGCGACCAATGTCCCTAGAAGCTGCAGCAGGAAAAAACCCAAGAAGCCATGTCGGAAAAATATACAATGTCCTGGCAAAACATATAGCAAACAGAATTGTGGAAGAAGTTAAAGGAATAAAAGAAGTCTACGTGCGAATTTTAAGTCAAATAGGTAAACCAATAACCGAACCTCAACTCGCCAATGCACAAGTTTTACTTGACGAAGACACTAATTGGAATGTAGTTAAAAACGACATTGAAGCAATACTAGAAACAGAAGTAAACAACGTCACAAAATTAACACAAAAAATAATCAACGGGGAGTTTCAAATCTTCTAAAATTTAGAAAGATATTTTATATATTGCCTATACTCCAAGAAGAATCAGAAGAAAATGTAACCCAAAACCTAAAGATAACGAAAATATCAGTATAGAAACAATTATTTTAATCCATGAAAGCCTCGTGCTATATTCCACGTGAATTATTAAACCTGTTAAAGCTAAAATTCCAACGATTATAAGTAGTGCTGTTACATAAGGCAATAGTTGATAAATGTATATTTCGATTTTAGGCCACTCAAACATTCCTTTCACCATTCTATCCTTATTATTTTAATGAAGTTTATGTAACATTTTTCTTGATTTAAGTCTCAAGATTTAATAAATCTTGACTTTGTGTCTAACATTAATAATCGAGGTAACTTTCAAATCGAAACCACTAGGAAAGGTAAATATTTAAATTTTTCGTCATTTTCTCCGATTTAAAATAAAATTTTTCAACAAATATCTAGGAAATAACATTTATACGTTTTTTCCGAAGATAACAAAACAAGGTAACAATTTTATCTTAGTAAACGTTTAGATGTTAAAAGAACGGACACGCTCATCAACAGGAAGGATGTATGGTTAGAGAGGTGACAGTATAGTGATGCGTACTCAAGAAAAGAGTAGAACAAAAAAAGAGGTTATTGAAGTTGTTATACTTATATTCATACTTATTGGAGGAGTTTACGGAATAGACGCGGCATTAAAATTTACTCTAAACACGTCAAAACCCGTTGTAGTAGTTGAAGGGCACAGCATGGAACCCACACTTTACGAGGGAGATATCCTAATAGTTAAGAAAGTGGACCCAGAAAAAATCCAAATAGGAGACATAATTGTTTTTAACCCATCAACATGGCCACCTCATATTCGACCAAACAAGCCAGTCGTTCATCGAGTAGTAGATATCAAATACAATGAAGAGAATGATCAATACCTATACTTAACCAAGGGAGATAACAATGTAACAAACCCTGTTCCAGATCCAGCATGGGTACCCTACGAAGACGTTTATGGCGTTGTTATATTTATTATACCACGAGTAGGGATAATTTCCCTCTGGCTAAGAAGAACACACCTAGCCCCCGTAATTATTGGAGTACTCATAGTAATCATGATAGTGCTAACACTGATGGAAAAACCGGAAGAAGAAACAGAGGAGCAAAAGGAGGAGGAAATAAAATCATCTAAGTTTCCTTCTCTTCATTAATATATCTGATACACTCCGAATAGGTTTCTTTGTCCAAAATATTTCGCTTATATAAGTATTCTATCAATTCTGTTATTTGCAAAATGTTATGTAGTCTAACACCTATTTTACTCAAATTTTTTGATCCGCCCTGTTCTCTATCAAGGAAAACAACTACATCTTCCACAATTCCGCCCTGTTCTCTAATATTCTTAACGGACTTAACTATGCTTCCTCCAGTTGTTATTAAATCATCGATAATAACCACTTTATTACCCTGTTCTAAAATTCCCTCGACCATCTTCTCTCTACCATGAGCTTTTTGTTCTTTTCTAACATAGATTAATGGTAAACCGAGTTTATGGCTTACAAGAGTGGCAAATGGAAGACCTGCGGTTGGAACGCCTGCAATACGATGAACTTCGGTTATTTCATTCTTAATCAACTTAACGTACATATCGCACACTTCATTAAACAAGTTGGGAAAACTTGGTATAAGCCTCATATCTATATAAAATGGGCTTTTCTTCCCAGAAGTCAATGTAAAACTCCCAAAACTAATTGCATTAGTTTCTACCAGTATCTCACAAGCTCTAAGCTTAAGCCTATTCTTAATATCATTCCAGTTCATCAATAACTCCCCTCTTATATTCAAATACCTCAAAGATTTCTAAAGATTGCCCCCTTAAATTTCTTCCAAACAACTTTTCCACAAAAATCTCAAGACTCGTACGAGAATCCGTATGATAAGGAATAGCGACCCTAGGCATACTCAACTCTGCAATTTTAACACCACTTTCATAAGAAGCCTGAGGAGCTAAACCAACAGTACAAAAAACAATATCCAAATCAAAATTTTTACCAATATTCTTCATTTCAGGAAATGGCAAACTATCACTAGTATGAAAAACTGTAATTCCATTATTAAAACAAATTATATACGAAACAGGTTCAATAGACACATGATTAGACTTTTCCACAAAAATCTCAACACCATCAATTTCTACTTCTGAACGCGGAGAAACCGCTATTAAATAATCTTTAGGAACACAATCACTTAACTTTTTAACAACATGATGTGGCGCTACAATCTTAGATTTAAAAATAGCTCTAATTCTGCTAATAAGCAAGGGATTAAAATGCCCAGGATGCTCATGAGTAATTAATACAGCATCAGCTTGCTTAAAATCAGTTGCATCAACACCAACAGGATCAACAACAACAGTTGACTTTTTAGACCGCAAAATTACTCCACTACGCTTATTAATCCACGAAACTAAAACAGCATCGTCATCAGGCATAATTTCAAATATCGGCGAGACCATACTAACCATAACTCGCCACCATATCAGTACCTTAACCACTCATCCATGATCTAAGTAACCTTACCCATAATTCAAGTTTCACGAGTAGTCCAGGTAGACATAAAACAATTATACCGAGAAGAGCAAGAGCGCCTAAAATCCTTCTTTTCTTATCCAGCTTACTCACATCATTTAGAGGTCCAGGGTGTCTTGCCATAGCTATAAATAAAGCAATAATAGCGAATAAAGAATATCCCAAAACAAGTAAGATCAAAACAGCAATATACGAAATATATTGATGCTTCTTTTCGTCGAATAAGGCTCTAGCCACATGTCCACCGTCCAATTGACCAACAGGGAACAGGTTAATCGCCGTGATTAACATTCCAAGCCAACCAGCAAAAGCAATAGGATGCAACATGATTACAACTTCAGTATTAGGAGGAACTTCCGGGATCTTAACTAAGAAATACGCCAAAATTTCAAATAAAAAGGGAGGTGGTAGAGGAACACCTTCAACCTCCCCAATATAAACTTTAGAAAGCATTAAACCAATAATCGAAGCAACTATGGAAACTAAGAAGCTAACTAATGGACCTGCTATACCTAAATCAAAGAGAGATTTCCGATCAACTGGAGGAGATCTTTGCCTAATAATTGCTCCAAGGGTACCGTAGGGTGGAAACATGGGAATAAAAATCGGTAAATCAGCTTTAATACCATGAAGCTTACTTGCAGTAAGGTGTCCCAATTCATGAAGCCCGATAATCCCCAGAAGGGAAATAGCGAAACCAAGCGCAACAATCCATGGATTAATTGCACCGAATGCTGCTGCTATCAAATAACCTGATAGGAAAACAGTTGACGATGTTACTATAAGCGATGCGAAACTCCAAAATTTTGCTCTTTCACTTGGTGGTGAAAACGGAGCTACTATAAGAAGATAATTTGGATCATATTCTCCAGGTTTACGTAAAAATGCTATATATCCTTTTTCTACAAGAGCTTCTTCAACTTCGCGAAAATATTCTTCAAGTTTTTCCTCCTCAAATGGAAGAACGGTAAGAGAAACTGCAGCTCCTCCATATTCTGTTGGAAAATTTACATCCAAAATATAGAACTTTCTCTTAACTATTTGGGTAATTTCATTAACATCCTCACTGAAATACAGATCGTCATTACTGCTCAAAAACTACACCTCTTATTTTTGAAATTTTACATCAAATATAAGTATATCCAAAACGATACCAATTTAAATATAACATCCCTAATCAAATAATTACTAACAACAGGGCTGAAAGACATGAAAATAGAACATGTCGAAGAGAAAGGATACATAATAAGGGAAGCAACACAGAGTGATATATCAGAAGTTATGCATATAAACAGAGTTTGTTTACCCGAAAACTACCCG
>Ga0209426_1000187_pt1 | contig 91310 bp, 85 predicted proteins | sample Deesub1362B_J571_FD_187697 | JGI IMG/M metagenome (GOLD analysis project Ga0209426, IMG submission 187697) | Deep oceanic, basalt-hosted subsurface ecosystem from Juan de Fuca Ridge flank, Pacific Ocean, CORK Borehole 1362B_J2.571 (SPAdes)... ... | reverse complement strand
GGAATGAAAGGTCTAACACCTTTTATGAAACTTAAAGAGAAAAGCTCAATGATCCATCATCATGTGTTATTATATCCTGTGGTGTTGATGGAAGATGTAATGAGAAAAGTCGGTATTATTACAGAGGTTCTTAGAGTCAATCAAGGTGGTAAATATGTCTTTACCAAGTGCCATATTTTTTTCGAAATTTAATTCTTTTTTTGACAATTCCTATGAATTTAGTTATAATGTCACACCTTTAACTATGAGAAAGGTAAAGCTGTTATGGAATAGAATTCCTGATCAATTGAAACGATTGTTAATACCTGTAATTTTAGTAATCGGCCTTTTCATAGCTATGAGACATCTATTTGTTCCTTCTGATTTTGGTAAATATGGGCATTATAGAGCATCCGCTGTTGAAGAAGTAGCATCAAAAGAAATTAAATACAGTGGACATAGAGTCTGTGAAGAGTGCCATGATGATATAGTGGAAATAAAGAAAAATTCTTACCATAGAAATGTTGCCTGTGAGGTATGTCATGGCCCGGCTGCTGCTCATACTCAAGATCCTGAAGGTAATCAACTGTTAGCTCCAACAGGAAGAGGTTATTGCCCTTTATGTCATGAATATTTACCATCCAGACCTACTGGTTTTCCTCAGATAGTTTCAGAATCTCATAACCCAATGAGAGCCTGTATCTCCTGTCATGATCCTCATGATCCGAAACCTCCTACAGTGCCAAAAGAATGTGAAGCTTGTCATGCTGATATTGCTCGAGCAAAGGCATTATCCCATCATGTTTATCTTTCTTGCACACAGTGTCATGAAACTCCACCCGAACATAAAGTAAGGCCAAGAGAGTTTCGGCCTAAGAAACCCAATAATAGGGAATTCTGCGGAACATGTCATTCGAAAGATGCTCCAAGTCCAAAAGAAATACCTCGAGTAGATATGGCGACCCATGGCGAGAGATATATGTGCTGGCAATGTCATTATCCTCACTTACCAGAGGTTCATTAAATGGATAAAATAGATTTTAAAATTAAAAGAAGGGAATTTTTTGGGAAATTCTTTTTCGTGGCTGTATCTGTTTTATTTCCAGGTGCACTTAAAGGGAAAAAGGATGAAAAGGGTCATTTTGTAAGAAATACTCTAAGAGAAGTTTCATGGGGAATGGGAATAGAAATTGATAAATGTATAGGTTGTGGGAGGTGTGCAGATGCTTGTAAAAAAGAAAATGATGTCCCACCTTATCCCTTCTTTTTCAGAACTTGGGTGGAGCGTTACATTATCTTAGAAGGTGGAGAAGTAATTGTGGATAGTCCTAATGGAGGAGTGAATGGATTCAAGCCGCGTGCAGAGGAAAGAAAAATTATAAAAAGTTTCTTTGTCCCAAAATTGTGCAATCACTGTGACAAACCTCCATGTGTTCAGGTTTGCCCAGTTGGTGCAACATTTAAAACAAATGATGGAGTAATTCTGGTGGATTCCAAATACTGTATCGGCTGTCGTTATTGTATTCAGGCATGTCCTTATGGAGCTCGATTTCTTCATCCAGAAACTCGTACAGCAGAAAAATGTACATTTTGCTATCATCGAATAGTGAAAGGGCTGGTGCCTGTCTGTGTTGAAGTATGCCCCACTCAAGCAAGGATTTTTGGTGATACAAAAGGAAGAGCCAGCCCCCTTGTAAGATTTATGCGTATGAATAAAATAAGGGTTCTTAAACCTTATCTCAATACAGAACCAAAAGTTTTCTATGCAGACCTTGATATGGAGGTGAAATAACTTTGGATAAGCTTATTGAGCATTTATGGCCCATTCTTAAACAAATTACCGGTTATATATATCCTAATGAAATTGAATTACACTGGGGAATTTTAATAGTTATATATCCATATATAACGGGTCTTGTTGCAGGAGCATTTATCCTTGCATCTCTTGTAAAAGTATTTAATGTTAAAGAAGTTCAGCCCACTTATCGTCTTTCTCTCCTTACAGCTCTTGCCTTTTTAATAGTAGCTCCTATGCCTCTATTGGCTCATTTAGGACGCCCTGAAAGATCATTAGAGATATTTCTTACTCCAAATCGGAGTTCTGCAATGGCTATGTTTGGATTTGTATATGCGTGGTATTTAATGGCTGTATTACTCCTCGAAATATGGTTTGAGTACAGAAGGGATTTAATTATCTGGGCCAAAGAAGGAAAAGGATTAAAGAAATGGATTCAAAGATTTATTGCTCTGTTTTCCACAGATACTTCAGAAAAATCAGTGGAATTTGATAAAAAAGCAGTGAAGGCTATAACTGTGATTGGAATTCCATCTGCGTTCTTACTTCATGGTTATGTTGGATTCATATTTGGTTCTGTAAAGGCTAATCCGTGGTGGTCAAGCGTGCTTATGCCAATTGTTTTTCTTTTTTCAGCTATTGTTTCAGGTATTGCTTTGGTATTGTTAATCTACATGGTTGTTACACTCGTTCGCGGAGAGGAACTGGATATAGTTTGTTTGGACAAACTCGCAAGTTTTCTATTCTATGTAATGATTGTTGACTTTTCTCTTGAAGCACTGGATTTTCTTCATCGTTTGTATGAATCAGAGGAGTCTATTAAAATATTAGCACAATTAATTTCTGGTAAATTATTCACAAGCCTTGTGGTTATTCAACTCCTTATTGGAATGATATTGCCTTTAATAGCACTTGCCTCAGTAAAATTATTTAAATTACCAGTAGAGCTGAGAAAACATATATACTTTGTTTCAACATTACTTATCCAAGTAGGTATATTTGCTACAAGATGGAATGTAGTCATAGGAGGACAATTATTTTCCAAGAGTTTTAGAGGGTTGACAGCTTATAAGATGACTCTTGGAGGAGCAGAAGGTCTCCTTGTATCATTAGGATTTTTAATTTTACCTCTTCTAATTCTGTATGTACTTGTTAAAATATTACCTCCTTGGCAAGTAAAAGTAAAAATTTCCTCCAATTGATCTAATTAATTAAAAATTAAGTCAAGAAATATGTTTTAGAGACTTTATGTATAACTGTGAAGTCCTGAAATAAGATAATTTACTCCAAAATAGGTAAATAATGCAGATAGAAATCCAAGTATAGCTATATAGGCTGAACGTCTTCCTTTCCAGCCCATAACAATTCTTGTATGAAGGTAAAGAGCATAAATAAACCAAGTAATAAGAGTCCAGGTTTCTTTTGGATCCCATGACCAGTAGGAACCCCACGCTTGATAAGCCCAGATCATTCCAAAGATTAGGGCTCCAAGTGTAAAAATTGAAAATCCAATCGCTATACATCTATAACTTATATTGTCCAATTCTTCAGGTGTTGCGCTGAGTCTACTTTTCTTTCCTGAACGAAATTTTCTTTCCTGAATTAGATATAGAATACTTGTGACAAAAGCTATTGCCAGAAAAGCTTCACCTATTAATGTGACTGAAACATGAAGGGTAAGCCAATGACTCTGAAGAGCAGGAACCAATGGGCTAATTTCTTTTGGAATTAATGGAGAAGATATAACTGCCATCAACCCGAGAATTATGAGTAAAACAAATCCACCAGCAGTTTTCAATTTGTAAATTAATTCAATTATTAAATAAGCAACAACAGTAATCCATGTTAAAAAAGAGAGTGATTCAAACATATTAGAAAAAGGGAGATGTCCTGCAGAGATAGATCTAATGATAAGGCTGATGGTATGGAACAAAAGCCCGATAAATAAGACAACTGTTGCAAGTCTTCCAACCAGGGATTTTCTTTTAAATGAGTAGAGAAAATAAAGAATAGTGGAAATTCCATAGATGATAAAGGTGATTAGAATCAAATCTTTTTCACTCATTATTTATTCTCCTTGTTTTAATTTATCAACTATTCTTTTAAACTCTTTTTCAAATTGGTTTCTTCCTTTTTTTGAAGTTCCCCCAATCCAGACCAAAGTGAAATCCCTGCTCTTTTTAAGGGAGACCCATATTCTACGATGGAAAATATAGAAACTTGAAAGTAAACCCAACATGACCAGTGTACAGCCTATCCATACAAAAATCACTCCAGGATCCTTTGTTATCTGAATTCCAGTATATTCAGGAGCTTCAAAATCAATAAGTTCAAATTTATAGTCCATTTGAGAGGAGAAGTGTGTATCAGGAAATTTTGCGAAAATCCAAATGTGAAATTTTATCTTATTATTTTCTCTACCTTCGAGTAAAACAGCAGGATTATTTGGTTGATTGGACCTCGAAAATATCTGGCCTCCCTCTCCAATTACAAAATCTGGAACAAAGGCTTCCGCATATATATCCAAACCCTTATTTGGTATAGAAAATTTTTCTCCCACCCTTACTTTTACACGGGTGACAAGATTCTGACTGTCTCTTTCCTTCACATTGATAGTTAGCAGGGCTCTACGCCAGTCCCATCCATAACTTGATTGATAAAATCTTACCCCTTTATAAGTTAATGGATGGTTGACTTCGATTGTCTTTGTAATCTTTTCTTCTCCATTCTCAATTATTGTCAACGTACTTTTCCAGTCTTTCACATGTCCAGTTGGATAATATTCTGTTGTAAAATCGTCAACTCTTAAATAAAAATTTTCATGAGGAACTTTAATTGTTCCACCCTCAAGAATTGTAACATGTTCTTTATATCCTTTTATTCCACCTATAATTCCGCCTATTAATATCAGTAAAATGCTTAGGTGAACAATATCAGCTCCAAATCTTCCAAGAATTCCTTTTTGTGCGTAAAAATAAATATTCTCTCCCTTTTCTACACTTTTTAGTTTATAATTATGTTTTTTTAAGACATCTATTATTTTTGATATTTTTTCTTTAAAATCACCTTTCAGTTTAAATTCGTATTTTAATGGGAAGTTCTTTTTTTCTTCTTCATTTAAAATTATTCTTGAACTGGAAAGAATTTTAAAGCTTGGAATTAATCTATTAATTGTGCAGACAACTATATTTAAACTGAAAAATGTAATAAGAAATATGAAAAGAAAGGAATGGTATAAATTGTTTAAATTTAGAAAAATAATAATCTTTGAAAAAGCTCCGTATTTATGGATGTATTCAGTCTCTGGTAATTGCTGGGGAATTAGTGTGCCAATGATTGAGACTATTACAATCACTATTATTAAAATAATTGCCAGATTAATTGAACTAAAAAATTTCCAAAAGCTTCTAAAAAAATTTTTTTTCATTTTTCAACCTCAAAATACACTCTTCTATTTTATTATTTTGTTCTTGACTATGTCAATCAAAAATGTTTTAATTGATAGGAAATAAGATGATTTCCACCAAAAACTGGAATTTAAAAACAAAAATAATTTTTTTCATTTTCATTATAGGGGGCGTATGTGCACTTTCATTATTTTATATTTATATAAGGACTCAGCAAAATATCATACAGAATATGACCGAGGAGAAAATTAAACTCTTGGATTCTGTAATAGAATATTCCCTTTCACTTGCTATGGAAGAAGGGAAAAGTGAAGAAGTGCAGAATATTATTCAGAGGATTGCAAACTATCCTGATATAAGTGGAATAAGAATAATATCCACAAATGGAATAATCCTTCGATCCTCATTAGAAGAGGAAATAGGGAAAAGGATAATTAATCCAGAGCATTTAGATTTCAATGATAGAGACATGAAATTTTATATAAATAAATCAAACTCCATAATTCAAAGTTATAAGCCTATTTTAAATAAACCAAAATGCTATAAATGCCATTCTTCAAAAGAAAAATATAATGGATTTCTAAACGTTGATATAAATTATAGGTCAACACTTTCCCTACTTCAGAAAAATCAGCAAATTGGTATTATGATAGCTATTTTCTCTCTTGCTATCTTGACAGTTATTATAATTCATCTATCAGATAAGTTGATAAATGAACCTATTTCAGAATTAGAGAGTAAAATGAGAAAACTTCAGGATGGAAATTTGAATGTTAGAGTTAATATCAACAGAAATGATGAATTAGGACAATTAGCCAAAAGTTTTAATTTAATGGTTACAAAACTCGATGAGGCCCAGAGGAAAATCGAAGAGATGCATGCACGAGAGATTCAGAGAGCCCAACATCTTGCAACAATTGGTGAAATGGCAGCAGGACTCGCTCATGAGATAAAAAACCCAATAGCAGGGATAAAAGGAGCTTTAGAAGTAATAAGAGATGAAATGCCAGAGAAGAACTCCCATAGAGAGATAATCAATGAGATTATTTATCAAACCAGCAGGATTGAAGAAATAATTCAAAATTTATTGAATTATGCAAGGCCAAAAGAACCTGAAATAATTTATGCGGATATAAATGAGTGCATTCATAATTCAATAAATTTAGTTAAAACCCAATTTGGAGGAAAGGAAATAAAGATATCCTTCTCTCCATCTAAGGAGATAAAAAAGGCATATTTTGATCCTGTTCAGATACAGGAGGTTCTGGTTAATATTCTTTTAAATAGCATTCAGGCTATTCCCTCAAAGGGAATAATTGAAATAAAAATAGAAAGAGATTCAGAAAGAAATTTCTTTAAAATAATAATTTCAGATAATGGAATAGGTATAAAAAAGGAAAATCTTGATAAAATTTTTAAGCCCTTTTTCACAACTAAACATAAAGGAACAGGTCTTGGTCTGTCAATTTGTAAAAGAATAATAGAAAAGCATAATGGAATGATTGAAGTGGAGAGCAAGGAGGGAGAGGGAGCAACCTTTATAATTTATTTGCCTTTAAATAAAAAATGAATAAAAAAATATTAATTGTGGATGATGAAAAGGTAATTCGATGGACCTTGAGGAAGAAGCTTACAGACTGGGGCTATGAGGTAATAGAAGCAGGAACAGGTGGAGAAGCATTGGATATGTGCCAAAAAGAAAATCCAGACCTCATTTTGCTTGATGTTAAGCTTCCTGATTATAGTGGAACTACAGTCTTAAAAAAGGTGAAAAATACCTATCAGAATTTGCCTGTAATAATGATAACTGCTCATGGAGTGATTGAAGATGCAGTAAAATCCTTTAAGCTTGGTGCATATGACTTTATTATTAAACCATTTAATTTTGAGGAACTTAGAAATTTAATAAAAAATGCTCTCGAAGCTTTCTCTCTTAAAGAGGAAATTGCATCATATCGTAAGAAGGAGAAGAGACAATATAGTCTTGACCAGATTATCGGAGTTTCAAAAAAGATTCAGGAAATCAAAAATTTAATAAAGAAAATTGCTGAGAGTGAAGCATCAATAGTTCTATTAGAAGGGGAAAGTGGAACAGGTAAAGATTTGGTGTCAAAGGTAATTCATTATCAGAGCAGAAGAAATAATTATCCATATGTTGCTATAAACTGTTCAGCTCTTCCTGATACTCTTCTTGAAAGTGAACTTTTCGGTTATGAAAAGGGGGCATTTACAGATGCAAAGTCTCAAAAAAAGGGCTTAGTAGAGCTTGCAGATGGAGGTACTTTATTTTTAGATGAAATAAGCTCGATGAAGATTTCTCTCCAGGCAAAAATTTTACGATTCCTCGAAACATTGACTTTTAAAAGATTAGGTGGTGTTAGAGATATAAAAGTGGATTTGAGAATTATTGTAGCAACAAATCAGAATTTAGAAAATTTATGTAAAGAGGGGAAATTCAGATGGGATTTGTATTACAGGATAAATGTCTGTCCAATTTATATTCCACCTCTTAGAGAAAGGAAAGAAGATATTATTCCGCTGGCAGAGCATTTTATATCTGAATTCAATGTAAAATTCAGAAAAAATATTAAAGGCCTAAGTAAAGAGGCAAGAAATCTTTTTTTGAATTACTCATGGCCAGGAAATGTAAGAGAATTGAAAAATGCAATAGAAAGAGCTATGATTTTTGAGGAAGATGATTATTTAAGCACAAAATATTTACCAATAAAACTAAACCATATTCATGTTAAAAAGGAGGCTTTGCTCTTTGAATTTCCTGAGACAGGTATTTCACTTGAAGAAGTAGAAAAACAACTAGTTATAAAATCCTTAGAGCTTGCTAAAGGTAATAAGACAAAAGCAGCTAAACTCCTGGGTATAAGTCGTGATGCTCTTCGTTATAAAATTAAGAAATTCAACTTGAATTAAACAAATATATGGGAGGGGAACTTTTATCAGAAAATTCAATCAATTGTTTCAAAAATGCATGGGTTATTTCACCCATATATTAAAATAATTTAATTTTTATATAATGATTCATGAATTTTAAGTTGTTGAAAATAAAACAGATAAAAAAAGGTAAAGAAATTTTTATCTTGGCACAAAATATGCAAGGGGGGTAATAGAAATATGGCTAAGAAAATTTTAATAGTTGATGATGAAAAACTAATTAGGTGGTCTTTAACCAAAATTCTTACGCAGAGTGGTTATGAGGTGAAAGCAGTGGAAAGTGGGGAGGAAGCATTAAAAGAGATAGACGAGACTTCTTATGATTTAGTCTTTACAGACTTAAAAATGACTGGAATTGATGGGATTGAAGTTTTAAAGGAAATTCAAAAAGTATCTCCAAAAACAAAGGTTGTGATCATCACAGCTTATGGAACACCTCAGGTTCGCTCGCTGGCATTAAAATTTAAAGCTTTTTCATTTATTGATAAACCATTTAAGGCAGAACAGATTAAAACTGTGGCAAGAAGTGCTTTAGGTAATTGTGATTGATACTAATTAAACTTAAAAAATTCTATTTTTTTATTGAGGCTTTCAATACTTTGAAATATTAAATTTAGATATTCTTGAATCTCCTTTAAATTTTCAGGCTTTTTGAGCAAGAGTTTATTTATTTCATTTTGAGGTACTTTAATCTCATTTAAAGGAGATTTCATATTATTAATTGTATTTTTTAATTCATTAATCATTAAATTGAATTTATCTTGAAGTTCTATTAATCGATCTCCTTTTCTCAAAATTACCTTTAAGGACAGATTTCCCTTAGTAATTTCATCTGCTATTTTTTGAAATCTAAATATAGGGCCTGAGATTCTTTTAATATAAGATCTGGTAATAATAATACAAATTAGAACAATTAATGGAATAATTATTAAATTTATAAGAATTAGATGTGGAATTATTATTTCTCCAGAGGTTTCAATTGCTAAATGAGCTGAATAGAGAGTTTTCTTTATTTCTTTATTTAACAAGAAATAAAGTATTATATTACCTGTAATCGATGATATTATTGCCAATACAAAAAATTTTAGAATAAAGGATAATTGAAGCTCTTTCTTTACAAAATAATGTCTTCTTCTATAAGGTTTTTTCTTTTTCATTAATTCCTCCTTATTTTCGATGACACTCGAGACAAAGAGCACTTCCAGTATTATCCATTACTAGATAATTTGGATGTTCAGAGAATGGATTATGACATGAACAACATCCAACTTTACCATCAAAAAGCTTAATTGCTGGATTTAAGCTTTCCGGAGGATTTAATCCTTCACTATTTCGAATATAAGCAAGTTCATAATCCACTCCAATTGGATGAGTAATTCCAATTCCAGGACCATGTTGCCATTTGCCAGCTCCTACAATAACATTATCTGCCATTTTTCCAATAGTTCCATCATGACAGCTGAGACATTTTCGCGATAGAGAATCTATTGGTGATCTATTATCAGTTATATAGTATTTTGGCTCAAGATGTGCTAATTCAATAGCCAATTTATGCTGGGAAAATTTTTCTTCACCTGGTAATTCACGGTGGCAAGAAATGCAAAAAAGTCTTCCTGCGGTTGGGCGTCTTAAAAGATACGGATAAGGATTTTTCTCCTTTTCCTGATGAATGTCATGGCAGGTTGCACATGTTAATCTCCCCATCCAGTCAAGTGTGAAATCCTTTGGAATTCTCATAGAAGGAATTATGCCTGTAGGATGAGAGGTCGCTCGAGACAATTGATGGCAATCTTCACAAAGGCTGTCTATGTCTTTCACAAAAAGCATTTTTTTCTCTTCTGTCTTCTCTGGCGGCTCATTTAAATGACAGCGATTACATTCTCCCTTTCTTGTATGAGGATAATTTTTCGTAATGGAAACAATAAGGAATACTTGTATTAATAGTCCTGTTATAATTAGTAAAAACTTAAGAAATTCCTTTTTAAAATTCATTCTGTTTTGAATGAAGATAGAGTTCTTTCAATTATATCTATTTCTTCATTAACAATGTTAAGTTCTTCTTTTAATGCATCTATTTTTTTCTCCTTGATTAATAAATCAATTTTTTTCTTTCTTTTTTCTATATTCTCTAAGGATGATTTGACAGTAATTACTTTTCTTCTGATTTCTTTGACCAGATTATCCATAGAATTGGCAAAGCTTTTAATCTGATCCTTGGCTCTAATTCTTACTTCTTTAGGGATTTCTCCTCGGGTTATTTGTTCGATTATTCTTTCTAATCGGAATAAAGGACCCGCAATTTTATGAGAGGAGAAAAGGGTTATTATAATGGTAGTAATTGTAATTAATATTAATTGAAAAAAGAAAGAATATAATAAATATTTAGCTAAATTGCGATTAAGTTGCTGTAAAAAATATAATGAATAAAAATAAGAAACGTCTATTTTCTCATTGATTAATAAATATAGGAGAAGAGAAGCAACTAAAAAAGCAATAAACATAATAATTGAAAATTTGAGGATAAATTTAATTTGAAAATCAGGTTTAATTGGTTGCGTGTTTGGATTTTTTATCATTTATATTCAGCCTCCCTCCTTTCAAGGCTTTTCACTTTCTCCTTGCAATTTACATGCCAGAGTAGTGAATTTTACTAAGATTCTTAAATAATGGCAATTATATAATAATTAGAAGAAAAATTGAATTTATTTTAACTGGGTGAAAACACCCACCTGTATATGGCATTTTTACTATAAAGTATAATTGAAGTATAATTTAATAGCAAGTTAATTCTGTATCTTCAATAATTGTTATAAAATAAATTTATGGTATGATTTTTGCAATGAAGAAGGTATGAAGAGTAGCAAAAAAGCTTTTCAGTTATTGTTAGTTTATTTATTGATTATATTTATTAATAATTGTATTACAAAGAATGAGATTTCAAAGAAAGAAATCAAAAATTTAATCTGGCCTCAACCACCGCAAAATCCAAAAATTGCATTAATTGGATATATCTCAAGCGAACGAGATTTAGGACTTTCTTTTAGAAAGAAATTAGCTGAAATATTGACAGGAGAGAAAAGCTCCATTAAAAAATTAGTGAGACCAGTGAATGTTGCTGTTGATAATAATGGGAAAATTTTTGTAGTTGATTTAGAATACAATAACATTTTGGTTTTTGATCGGCCTAATAAAAAATCATATTTTATTGGAAATAAAGGGCGAGTCAGACTGATAAGGCCAATGGGAATTAAAGTAGACAATAGCTTTGTATATATTAGTGACAATTATCAGAATAGAATTTTCGTGTATGATAAAGAAGGAGATTTTGAAACCGCCTTTGGAGGAGATAGAATTCTCAATAGGCCTGTTGGAATTGCTCTTGATAAAATGAGAAACTTGATATGGGTTGCAAATACATATAATCATGAGATTTTAGCCTTTGATTTAAAGACAGGTAAATTGGTAAGAAAAATTGGAAAAAGAGGTCGTGGTAAAGGAGAATTTAATTTTCCAAGTTTTATAGCAGTAGATAATAAAGGCCGAATATATATTACGGATTTTGGGAATTTCAGAATTCAAATTTTTGATTCCAAGGGCAATTTTATTAATGATTTCGGTAGCTTTGGGGAAGGTCCAGGCAATTTCTCCCGGCCTAAGGGAATAGCATTAGACTCTGATGGTTATATTTATGTGGTTGATTCTGAATTATGCAATTTTCAAGTTTTTAATATAAATGGAAATTTTCTTCTTCGTGTTGGACAGCTTGGGCAGGAATTAGGAGAATTTGATTTGCCAGTTGGAATTTACATTGATGAACAGGATTACATTTATGTTGCAGATCAATTGAATGGAAGGATACAGATTTTTAAGTATTTGAAAGGGAAGAAACCACCTAAAAATACGAATTTGACTGAGTAAATAGCTACTGTTATAATTGAGTAAGATGGTTTATCGATTTTCCAGAAAATGTTATTTATTGTTAAGTTTGGGTGTTCTTTTACTAATTTTAAGTGTTCCATTTTTTCTTAATTCATTGAACTTAATTCAAGAAGAGGAATCAGACTGTAAAACCTGTCATACATCAATTCGACTATATCATCCAGAGGAGGCTGATTGTTCTAATTGCCATGCTGACCATTCCTCAGGTTCGCCTAAGCTCCTGTTAGATAAAATTCCTGCTCTATGCTGGAATTGTCATGAAGAAAATGTAAAGATGGAATCAAAGCATTTTCCTTTCTCAGAGGGGGAGTGCCTGGAATGTCATGTTGCTCATGGAAATAAGGAAGATTATTTTCTCGCAGAATCTTTACCTAATATATGTCTTGAATGTCATGGAGAAATTAATGAACTAATGGAAAGAAATTTTGTTCATCCTCCAGTTGAAGAAGATTGTACCACTTGTCATTCTCCTCATAGCTCAGATTTTCCAAAATTATTAAAGGATTTTATTTCTCTGAGATTCTATGAATTATATACACCTTTGAAATATCAATTGTGTTTTCAATGCCATGATAGAAAAGATATTTTTGGGAGCAATAGCGGATTTGTAAAAGGAGATATAAATTTACATAAGGTTCATGTTCAGAAGAGAAAGGGTCGCACATGTTTTGTCTGTCATGATCCACATGCAAGCGATCAAGGATATCTTCTAAGAGAAAGAATTCCATTTGGTAAATTCTGGTTTATAAAGTTAAAGCTGGAAGAGAAAAACGGTCAGAAATCATGTTTACCAAGTTGTCATCAAAAGGAGAATTACGGAAAATGAGAAGGCTATTACTTTTATTTTTTATAAGTATTATATTATTCCCTGTTTCTGCATTAGATGATATTGTTTTATTCCCTCCTGATAAATCTTTTTTTAAGTCTTCCAAGGTAACTATTGTTGTAAAAGCAGAATCTGTTCAAACCTCCTTTCCTGTAGTCCGTTCTATTCAGACCAAACCCTATTTTCATTTGTTAATAAATCTAAAATCAGGGGAGAATAAAATTCCTCTTTTTATAATAAAAGATGGAAAAGCTTACAAGAAAACTTTAACTCTTCATTATTTTCGATCAGATAATTATCAAGGCGAAGGAAAAAAATACTTTTTTCATAAAGATGAAAAAATTCAAAATTTTTGCTCCCAATGTCATGCGTCAGATAAAATGCAGGATAATATCTGTTTAAGCTGCCATCTAGAAAAAAAAGAAGAAAAATCTTACAAGCACGAGGCTTTTGATCCAAGCGATTGTTCAGGATGTCATGAAGAGGAAACACAAGAGATAGTTGTTTCTTGCTTTGACTGTCATGAGGAAAAATCTGGTCACTTACATTCACCATATGCAATTAATGAATGTTTTCTATGCCATGACCCACATGGAACATTTCAGAAAGCTTTGCTAATTAGTGATGTTCGTTCACTGTGTACTCAGTGCCATCTGAGTGAAGATTATAGAGAATTTGTACATCCTGTCCATAGGCATCCAATGGAATCTAGGAATATATCCTGCATTACATGTCACAACCCTCATGGTTCTCCGTATTCTTTTTATTTTCAGTATGCACCTGAAGTTATTTGTACCAAATGCCATGATTAAGAATATTGCTAAAAGATTAATTTATCTTTTGATTTTTTATCAATTAGTATACTCTGGAAAATCACCTCACTTATCCTTAATTGTAACAAACAAGGATAAACCAGGTTTAAGTAGTTCCTCATCATGTAAAGTATGCCATATAGTTCATTCAGCTAAATCCGTTTATCTGTCCCCCCCTCCAAAAAGTATAACAGTTGTAGAATTTACAACTCCACGGGGAAATTTATCTGAAAGAGATCTTTTATGTATGAAATGTCATACAGATAATGTTACTTTGCAGATAGAATTTCCTGGATTTATTACTAATATATCAAAATCCAATTTTCTAGGTAAAAATATGATTGACGATCACCCAGTAGGTATTCATGTTAGTGAGAGTTTTACATTTATAAGAAATAAAAAATCCCTTCCCCTCGGGAAAAACAAAACTATACTCTGTGTTACTTGTCATGATCCACATCAGAATACATTTCCTCCTTTACTTCGTTTACCTAAAAATGAACTTTGCCTAACCTGTCATGAAAATGCAAATTTAACCTTTGAATATGCTCATAGAGATGAGGATTGCGGTAAGTGTCATCAATTACATAACACTTCCAATTCATCACTTATTTTTGTTAAAAAAACTTTAAATGAATGTTTAAACTGTCATTCTAATTCCCATATAGGAATATTTCCAAAGTTAAACCCTAAAGATATCATTCTCGATTTTAATAATCCATTTATACAACAGGAACAAAAAAATTCTGGGTGTCTTAAATGTCATAAATTTCACAAAAAAATGGATGGATTCGGATCCTTTTAATATTAAAATAATAAAAAGTAATAAAAGGATTTTAAATGGAAATCGATTTTTAATAGCTGCTTTTCAGTTTTTAGTTCTATTAAAGGATTAAAAAACCTTATTAATATTGAGTTTTTGAGTTGAAAATGCTAAATATGGAGAGGAGGTAATGATGATTCGAAATTTGAATATTATAAAAATCTTTATAATTATACTAATTATCCTTTACATTCCTTGCTTAATGTATTCTAAAAAAAGAACCAAAGAATTTGTATGGCCGCTACCTCCTGAAAAACCGAGAATCCGATGGATTGCTGAATACAGAACAATAGAAGAGTTTAGAGGAGAAAGTAAGCTAAAAAAATTAATAAGGAAACTTGCTGGAATAAAAATGAAAGGTTTATTTCTTTATCCAAATAGTGTCACAACAGATGATGAAGGAAATATTTATGTTACAGATACAGTAGGAAAAAGAATTGTAGTGCTTGATATCAAGAAGAAAAAGGTTTATTTTTGGACAGGGGGAAGAATAAAGCTAGTTTCACCTGCTGGAATTGCATTTTCAAAAAAAGAAAAAATAATTTTTGTATCTGATACACATTTGAGAAGCGTTTTTGGATTTAGTAAAAAGGGTGAAATTATAATGGAGATAAAGGAAAAACTTCAACGGCCCGGGGGTTTAGCAGTAGATGACAAACGAGAAAAGCTCTATGTTGTTGATGTTAGGAATCACGATATAAAAGTATACAATTTATCAGGAGAGTTAATAAAAATAATAGGAAAAAGAGGAGATCAACCAGGCACTTTTAATTTTCCAAATTATATATGCCTTGACAAAAAAGGAAACATTTATATAAGTGACATGGGGAATTTTAGAATACAGATCCTCTCTCCAGACGGTAAATTTCTGAATATGTTTGGAGAACCTGGAAGAAGACCTGGTAATTTGATGAGGCCAAAAGGTATTGCAATTGATTCTGAAAATCATATTTACGTAGTAGATGCATGGTTTAATAATATACAGATTTTTGATATATATGGGAGAGTTTATCTTGCTTTTGGTTCTCCTGGAGTTAATCCAGGAGAATTTCTTTTACCTATAGGCATCCATATAGATGAAAAAGACAGGATATATGTCTTAGATCAGGTAAATAAAAGATTGCAAATATTTCAATATATTTCTTATGGGGAAAAAGCTCCTCTCCCTAAATATTAATATCTAAGTGGGTAAAATAACCCATTTGATTGGGAAATTTCACTTATGATATAATACATATTTCCCACAAAAGTTTGAATGTGGGAGAAAAAACACTAAGTGGAGAGGGAAATAAAAAACATAGTTTTCCGATTGATTTTGGCATATTTTTTGCATTAAAATTTAATGTGAACAATAATATAAAAATATTTATAGGGAGGTACAAATGAAAAAGGTTTTAATTCTGTTTTTAGCGATCTCAGTAATCGGTGCAATTGGAGTTGTTTTAGCTCAAATCAGTGGCTCGAGTCACGATCTCAGGACATATGGCACAGGTGGCACTCAGGCGACAAGTCAAATTTGTGTTTACTGTCATACCCCTCACAATGCAAATACTAGTGCACGTACCTCATACCTATGGAATAGAAATGTTAGGGCAACAGATTATAGTGTTTATGATGGAACTTACACGGATCCCTTGGCAAATAACACCACCCATACCCTAATGTGCATGTCCTGTCACGATGGTACTACGACAGCAATCGGTGGAATGATTAATACACCCAGTGATTATGATGGCTCTCAGAATACTGTCTATGTTACTGGTGATGCAAATTTAGGAACAGATTTGACAAATGATCATCCGATTGATCTCGTTTATAAAAATGATAGCGAAGGTGGCCCATTGCCCTCCAGTACTTATAATAGCTCAAGTTCTGTAACAACAGCTGGAATTAAACTTTTCACTTTTGGCGCCAATACTAATGTTATGACATGTGCATCCTGTCATGCACCTCATAATGAGTCTGGTTTATCATCCTTATTGAGAATAACAGCAGACAGCAGCCAACTTTGTACTACTTGTCATAATTTATAAGCATAAAATTAAATTTAAAGCCCGGGGGAACTTTTTCTCCTGGGCTCCATTTTGTGATGGGAAAAAGGAGTATAAAAAGTATATTTATATTTCTATTAATAAGTCTGTCCATAACTAAGTTATGTTGGCCTCAAATTGAAAGTATAAGAATTTTTCTTTCCCAAGAATTTCAGCTTACTAAATTCTCAGGAGCTTATGAAAGGGAAGATTTTTTTAGAAGGATTGGTAATATTTCTCTAAACATAGATGGATATATATATCATCCAAATTTTCTTAAATTTAAAACGAGATTTTATTTATTCCGTGAAAAATATAAAGGAATTTCATTTTATGAGAGTTTAAAGTCTTCCCGTTATTCTCCTTATAATGTTCAAATTAATCTCTTTCAGAATCGTCCTGTTTCTTTTTCGTTCAGTGCATTCAGAGGGGTTAGTAGAAATGATACCCCTTATTTCTATATTTCTCGTATTGAGAAAAGGTGGTCAATCTCCCATAGACTTAGTTTTCCGAAATTACCAAAAATAAGAGTTGGATATACAAGTTCAGTATTTTCCTTTGAGGGAGCAAATTCCCTTACCAAAGAAGTCAAATTAAAACAATACTTTGCCAGTTTAAATTACAAAGTAGGTAAGATCAGTACCAATCTAATAGGAAATTATGCAGATTATGATAATTCGCTATGGTATGATTCACTGAGAATTCAGGGTAATTTAAAATATCTATCGCGTGAAATTCTATCAAATGCAATTTTTATATTCCATAAATTCGGAGATTTAAATACTTATAGTATTAATTTCAATAGAATAAAAGAAAATCATAGATTTTATTTAAATGGTAATTTTAATTTACTTCCTCATTATAAATGGTTAAAAAGTTCAGCTCGATACGAATATTGGGGAAGCAAAAATTTTTCTTTTCAGATTGAACCAGGATTTAGATTCCAAGGGATTCCTGGTTTTTATTATACAGAAGAATTTCTGCAGACCTCTTTTGCACGTGCTTTTACAAAAGGAAAGTGGAATTTTACATTAATTCCGCAAGTGAGGATTATGTACATGAAAGGAGAGGGTGAGGAGGGTTTTGGTGCCGGGATAGGACTTCGAAATATAACAAGAAGAAAATTAGGAAGAGGCGAAGTTCGTATTCAATTAGGGTTTGATTATGGGAAAAAACTTCTCAAGCCATCTCTTAATTATCGTAATTTCTCGGGAGGGATTTTTTGGTCACAGAATTGGGATAAGATGAGAATAGATATAAGCTCTTTTCATTCAGTTCAAATCACCAGATTCTTGAATAGTTCAATACGTTTCTATCAGAGTAATTCTGGTTTGTTAATTACCTTTCCTAGTTTACGCACAACTCTAGAATTAAGAATGATTGATCTATCCTGGAATAATGTCGCTTTTAAAAGAAGATTTGGACAATTAACAATTGGAGATATAAATGCATTTCTTTTTAGAGCAGATATATATGGAAGGTTTGAATATGTGAATGACACTTACTATGGTATTGGAGGTGCAAGATTGAATAAAAATATAGGAGAGTTTCAATTATATTTAATCACTTCAATATATAGTTCTTTTTATAATAATAGAGGGAGGTGGTGGGATATTCGATTTCTTATAAGACGACCAATAAACTTATTATAAAAATTTTACAAATATACTTGAAATTTATTAGAAATTTTGATATTTCCTAAAATGCTTACTTAGAAGGAGGAAAAAATGAGGTGGAGAAAACAATACAAAGGATTGATCATTCTATTTATACTACTATTCCTATCAGTTTTATTTTCAAATAAAAATATTTTCGCTCATTCTCGACAAGTGGACAAGATAATTACGTACGGACATCATGAAGATGATGAAGAAGATGAAGGTCTTACTTCACCTGTAAGGATAGCAATAGGATCTGGGGAGAGAATTTATGTGAGTGATTTCAAGAACAGACTTATTGCAATTATGAAAATAAAACACGAAAAGGTTAAGTTATTAAAAACAATCCAGATAGATGGCAATCCTTTGGGTATTGCAGTTGATCGGAGAGGCTGGATCTATGTTGGGAACAATAATAAAAACAGAGTAGAAGTTTACACTCCAGGAGGAAAATTTAAATATACTCTTGAAGGTGAAATCAAACGACCGAATGATATTGCTATTGCTTCTAATGGTTTAATTTATGTGGTTGCAAGTGATGAAAATTTGGTTAAGATTTATAATGCGGATGGTTCTTTTCGCTCAAGTTTTGGTGGTTCAGGGAAAGGATATGGTCAATTTAATTTTCCAACTGGTATAGCAATAGATGAGAATAATATGGAAGTAATAGTCAGTGATTTTCTTAATAAGAGAATTCAGATTTTTGATTATGAAGGAAATTGGTTGAGAACAATTGGGGGAGGTTGGTTTTCAAGTGTAGTGGACAGACCTCAAGGTATAGCAGTGGATGAACAAGGAAGGATATATGTTGTTGATCCAAAACAGGCATGTGTCCTTATTTTTGGCCGCGATGGTAAATTAATTACCACCTTTGGAGAATATGGAGAAGATGAGGGAAAGCTTCGAATTCCCCTTGATATAGTGATAAATAAAAAGGGCGATGCTTTTGTTACCTCTTACCAAAATTCAAGAATTGAGATTTTTAGGGGAGTGGTAAAATGACAGGGAAAAAATTAATAATTTTATTTAGTTTTATATTTGGATTAAGTTTGATTTTCATAATAATATTTCAGGCACCGAAAACAGAGGCTTTAATTCCTGTTCATGAATGCAATTTTTGTCATGGTATGCATTCTACAAAGGGACCGAAATTATTAAAAGAAATAGATGCTGAAAATACCTGTTTGACCTGTCATGCACCTGGAGGAGCTTCATCTCTCAAAGCTGCAAATCATATACCAGGGACATATACTTGTCTGGATTGTCATGACCCTCATGATAATGTTACAAACTGGCTTGGTGGCACAAATATAAAACTTGTTTTGGATTATGTTACAGGACAAGATGGCGCAACCCGTCCAGTGGTTTTTGAAAGCAGAGGCATTGATGTAGGAGATCCAAAACTTCATTCTTTCTGTGATGGAGACATGGATGGAAATGGAGTATGGGATGGTGTGTGTGATACATGTCATACAAATACTGGAAAGCATGTGGGATATCCTGTTCCCAAAAAACATAAACATCAACAAGGTAGAACATGCACTCGCTGTCACGAGCATATAAATGGCTTTATAAGATAAATTTAATTTGATAAAAGTTGAAAAACATTTTATTTATAAAAATGAAAGGAGGTAAAATGAAGAAGAGTTTATGGATTTTGGTATTATTGGTTTCCATGGGAGTTATTTTAATTGGTCTAATGGCACAAGAGTTTACTTATGTGGGGGTTAATAAATGTAAAATCTGTCACAAAGCAGAGAAAAGAGGAAATCAGTATGGTAAGTGGTTGGAAGGTCCTCACTCCAAAGCTTTTGAAGCTTTGAAAAGTGATAAGGCTGCAGAAATAGCAAAGAAAGCAGGAGTAACCACTCCCCCAACAGAAAGTGCAGAGTGTCTTGAATGCCATTCTCCTTATGCTTCCTCAGCACCAGAATTTAAAGAAGAAGGGGTTGGATGTGAAGCTTGCCATGGTCCGGGAAGCGGATATAAGTCATTAAAGGCAATGAAAGACAGAAATTTGGCTGTTGAGAAAGGCTTAGTTCTATTGGATACTGATGCTAAAAAAGAAGCACTTTGCACAAAGTGCCATAAGGCTGATCACAAATATCATGAGATAAAACCTTTTAATCTCCAGGAATTCTGGTCAAAAATTGAACATAAAAAACCTGCTGAATAAGAATTCAATAAATAATTAAATTAAGATAGAAGCAGATTTATATAAACTTTTTTAAAGGATTTAAAAATATAAAGAAGTAATTCCCTAATACGTTAAATAGAATTAACGTTTCATTAAAAAGTAGAAGTTTTTGAAATTTAAAATAAAGAAAGGAAGAGTCTTACTTATATCCGAATAACATACTGTAGATAATAAGAAGAATAAGACTAATACCTATTGAAAGAAAAAGGAATCCAAATATACGTACAAGTAGCATTTGTTTAGGATTTATTTCAGTTGATACAATACATTTCTTTAATTTTCCACTTTCTTTTAAATACTTGTATTCAAGTGGCCGTTCTTCTTTATATTGATCCAATGGAACCAGTCCAGTAAAAATAACAGGGTCTAAAGGGAATGATTCTGGTCTAAGATGTGTATTGAAAAAGTGGATAGTGAAAATGAATCCAACTGCTAATAGAGCTTCGTCACTATGTACAATCATTGCGACATTAATAAGCCAGCCTGGTAAAAATTTTGTGAAGAATTCTGGAAACCACAGAATCAATCCCGAAAGTCCTATGACTCCAACTCCCCAAAAAACTGCCATGTAATCGAATTTTTCCCAGTATGTCCATCTTCCATATTGGGGTCGCGGCCCTAAACCAAGGAACCATTTTATTGAATCAATAAAGTCGCGCCAGTCCTTTTTATTAAACCAGAGAGAACGTTCTCCAAAAATCATCTCCTTCCAGGTTGTTTTTGTTTTGATTTTCATACGTATTAAGCTAAAAAGATGTGCGAAGAAATATCCAAAAGTAATTATAGCAGAAATACGATGGATGCGTCCTGCTACTTCCACTCCTCCAAGGAAATTAGCCAGTGCTTGAGCCCATGGCATGCTTGCAAATTTTAACATCATTCCAGTAAGTGCCAAACCCATAAAACTTAAAATTACAAAAATATGTGTAATTCGCTGTCCTGTTGTGAAACGTTTAATGTAGTATCTTTTTATATGGCTCTTTTGAGCTTTCTTTTTTTCCTTCAAATTCTTAAAAGAACGAGGTAACCATAATAGAGTATGTAAACCAAAGAAACAGAAAACAAAGATAAGAAGGGATGTCATAGCCCAAAAAGTAAAATATAAAACTGGATATTTTTGTTTATCGTGGTGGGTAGCATGTGTTAAATAGCCTGTAAATTTACGGTTAGCATCTTCATGGCATTTCTTACAAGTTGTAACAATATTGTTAAATCCAACATGAGAGTTCGGGTCATCCACTTTTCTTATATCATGTGCTCCATGACAATCAGAGCACTTTGCAGCTTTTAAATAACCGAGAGTATATGCCTTACCATGAATGGTTTCCATGTAAGTTTCTGATAACTTCTGATGGCAAGAACCGCATTGAAAGGTTATTTCTCTCATAAATTGGTCCTGCCGTATCTCTTTAATTTGGTGGGCAGAATGACAGTCTTCACAATTTGGAAGTCTTTTATCCACTCCAGGAGCAGATATATTGTGAACACTATTAGCATATTCCTTGTAAATTCCCTGATGGCAAGAACCACATGTTGCAGGAATATTTTTATAATAAATGGATGATTCTTCCATTTTATGGTTTAAGATATAATGAGTATTATGACAATCCGTGCATATAGCACTAGGTAATAAGCCTTTTTTTATCAAGCCCTGACCATGAACACTCATTGAATAATCAATTAAGGGGCTTTTTTCAGAGATTTCTAAAGGTTTAGGTGGGGTTAGTTTTGCATGACATTCACCACATAATTGAGGAATATTAACTCTATAAGTTTTTGCTCGCTCATCACGGGGAGAATAAATAATATGTTTGCCATGACAGTCAGTGCAATAGGGCGTATTAGGTTTATTTTGTATATAAGCTTGTCCATGATCACTTTCAAAATAATTTTCTGCAATCTGAGCATGGCAGTTAGAACAATCAACACGCCCTGCAGTCTCGCATGGTCTGGCTCTCTGAGGATCTATATCCGCATGACACTTTACACAAGGAATATTTCTATGAACAGAATTTTGGATATCTTCTTTTTTGATTTTCAGAGAGATTTTTTCTCCATTTTTTATTTTAAAAACTTCTGATTTTTGATGACATTTAAGACATTCTCGATCAGAAGTTCTTAATACCAGATTAGTTCGTTTAATTTTATGAGGTTGGTGACAATCTGTACATGCAGGGATAGCTCCAGGTTCTTTTTCCCAGAGTTCCCCTTTTATAATTTTGGCGTGAACCTCTTCTATTCGAGCATGACATTTTGTGCAAGTCTTTGCAATATTATAAAGGGAAATAGAGGAGTTTTTGTAAATATGAGGGAGAATCAGGTGGTTGCCGTGACAATCATTGCATGTTGCAGTTACTATAAGACCCTTTTTGAATAATCCTTCGCCATGAATACTTTGAGAATAATTAGAAAGGATGTCTTTTTCAGGAATATTGTAAATACGGGCAACAGGAGCACCTTCTCGATGACATTTCCCGCAGAGAACAGGAATATTCATTTTATAGGTTCGAGAGCGAATATCAGTATGGGGTAGAATATAATGATATCCGTGACATTCTTTGCAAGTTGGAGCATAGGGAGCGCCTCTCTTTAAAGCCTTTCCATGAATACTTGCCATAAATTTTTTATTTACATCTTCGTGACAGTTTCCACAATTAACACGAGATAACTCTTCAGGGTGGGGAAATTCTTTGACATTTGCTTCTTCATGACAATCAATGCAATCCAAATCTTTGTGGACAGAACGATAGAATTTTTGGAAATCAATGAACAAAGAAATGGTTCGGCCACGTCTTTTAGTCGTTAGCTCAGGATCTGCATGACATATTTTGCAATCTTCGTTGGTTTGAGCAGGTAACAATTGAATGAGAAAGATAAAAATAAAAAATGAGGTGAGAAGGACTTTCTGTATTTTTATTATTACTGCTTCTCTCATCTTCCTAAAATTTTCAATTTAATTTTAATATAGTTTATAAATAATGTAAAAATGTATTACCCTCCATTTAATGCAAAAATCATGCCTGAATCATAAGATATTTTTTTTTATGATTTTACTGGATTATAGTATGAATGTTAAATTTACATCTTAAGTAAAATCCCCTTTTAACTGGGTGAAATTACCCACTTATAAATCTAATTTTAAAAATTTGTTGAATATTAGATTTAGTTATTTTCTTTAAACCTTAAAACTTCCACCCAAATCCAAAATATATGATATGGAACTTTCCATTATATTCAGGCACCCATGCAGTATCCTTGTAATTTTCATATTTGTACTTTGCAATAAAAGCCATATTCTTTGTTAGTGAGTAACTGAATCCACCAGAAAGTCTGGTATGTGTTATATCGAGGTCTGTTAGCTCAGCGATATCTGGAGCAATATCTGATGAATCGAAATTTGATTTTCCTTTAGTAATTGAAAAGTCAACCAAAAAACTAAGTTTTTCAATAGGATTGAAATTAAGGGAAATTAAAAATGTGTTAGCTTTTCTGTTATAAGGGACATCCTCATCACCCATTGCATAACCATAGTCTGTTCCATAAATCAGATTGTTTTTAATCTCGCTATCGAGAAATCCATAAGAGGCTGTTAAATTCAGCTTGTTAGTTGGAGCAATCCACATATTTATAATAAAGTTATAAGTATTCTCTTTAGAATTTATATCTTCATTCTTGCCCGATTTCCAGAAGAGATTTCCTCCAAGAGAAAATCTCGAAGTTGGAGTCAAATTCAAACCACATATCACTTCATTTACATCAGTATAAAGATTGGTCATCAAAAGCTCCTGAGTAGGTTCTAATGGAGATTCGTCTTCAAGCATTGCAAAAGGATTATTTATATCTTTTCTTTTGTATCTAATATAGCCATTGAATTTAGAAGAAGGATAAAAGGAAGCACTCAGATAAGTGATATATTTTTTAGTTTCTTCAATCTCAAAGTGACTTCTCTTTACCTTTTGCCACTCAAATTTTCCTCTGAGATTGATTTTCTGTTTTGGAATGTGATAGAAAAGATCAACTACACCAATTGAAGTATCTCTTGAAATAGTATTTTCAATATGATTATCGTACTTTTCTTTTTGATAATTTACTGCAATTCTTAATCCTTTTATTAGATTTGCAGATAAACGGGAAAGAAAATTTTTCAAATCAAGTTTTCCGTCATTATGTTTATTTTTTACACTCGCTACTGTATAACTTCCAAATAAGTGTGCTTCATTAAGAACTTTAACCCTTGCCTTTACATTATGTGCAGTTTTGTCTGAATCAGGTATATGGGCAAATTCCTGTTCTCCTAAATAAGCAAACCATGGCAATCCAGTATAAACATGGGTTAATGGTGTAGCTCTGTCATCAAATCTCCTTGACATGAAAGAATAACTTATTGTCACTGGTTTTACATTCACTTCTGTTCCAAGTATAAACTCCATTGTCCTTTGGTCAATCTCCTGAGTTTGTGCATCAATATGGCAGACAAAGCACTGATCTAAGGTTCTTGCTTGTTGATGTCCCTTTTCAATTATATACCTAACATTTGCCTTAAACTTTACTTGAGGAAAATCAGGAATTACAAGTTCAGTTCTATTTCTTATTTCAGTTCTCCTAGTTATGTATTCATCAGTAGGATTACTATCTACAAAAACAAATTCATGGTAATCTTCAACATTTGTTAAGGGGTCGTGGTCAAGGCGATGAATAAATCTATTAAAATAAGTTGTGTTTCTTACTACTCTTCCAATATCAAGATTTGCATAATATTTTTGTTCATCTGAGTGGATAAAAGAACCGCTTAGGTCTAAGTAATTTCTCTTTCCAAAACTTCCCTTAATATAGAAATCAGCTCCTGGAGAAGATTCAACGGTTTGATATTCTGCTACTCTTCCACCTGAAAGACCTGAAACAAGAATAGGTAAATCTTCCTTTTTTGAGGCTAAAAAGCGATACCGGGGAGCAATATAATAGGAGAATTCAGATTTATTTTGAGATTTAGATTCTTTTTCTGCAAGAGAGAATTTTTTAGCTAATTCATTTTTGAATAATACTAAATTATCGGAATTTGCTAATAGGGGATTAATCATCCAAACAAATAAAATTAAGAAAGAAATAATTGTTATTTTTTTGCTCATTTTCTTCACCTCCTTTTATCGAGTAAATCTTCCATGACCGCTTAGTGATGGAAAATCTGAACCGTGAATTTGGGAATGGCACTGTGTACATTTTGTGTAAAAGCTTATCCGCCACTCAGGATTAGTTACTGCAGGATGATAGTGATCTTCGTGTCCTGGATGACATTGCATACAAAGGAAAGGCTGATTCTGTTTTAACAAATTATTTGCAATTGTTCCGTGGGAATCATGGCATAATAAACAGTTTTCGACAACTGGAGCATGCTCATATGTGAATGGACCCTGTTTTTCAGCATGGCAACTGAAGCAGAGTTCATTAATGGTTTCTGCCCTAAGATTAGCTCTAAAAGTTCCATGTGTATCATGACAAGAAGAACATTTCATCTTTTTTTCTTTTATTGGATGATGAGAAGGGTAATTCATTGAAGCTATTTTTTCTCTATGGCATTGAAAACATAATTTAGGGTCTTTTGATTTAAGTAGGAATTTACCCCTTGTTTGATGTGGATCATGACAATCTGTGCAGGAAATTCCACTTAAAGCATGAGTACTGCTCGGCCATGCAATTTGAGGTTCTTCTCTATGGCAATTCAGACAGATTTTTGAACTTTCTTGAGGCGTTAATTTTTTCAATGAAACAATCTTCTCAGGATCTTGTTCTTCAACATGCACACTTCCTGGGCCATGACAAGCTTCACACCCTAATACCTGGCCTTTTGCTTCAAAATCAGCTATTCTACCGTGAATTGTGGACTTGAATTTATTGAATGTATCCTCATGGCATTCCTTACAGGTTTCAGAACCAACATAGGTAGCTTCAATGGATTTTTTCTTAGCATATGAGTTTGTATTATTTATTAGTAAAAGGTAAAAGACGAAAAATGTTATTATGCAAATTCCTACAATGATGTTCTTATTTACCTTCATTTTTCCCTCCTTACTCAATTTTTAACCCGAAAAGAATTTTAATTTTTAAGTACTAATACTCCTTGTATCACCTCCTTTCTTAAATTCTTATTTTTTATTAAATTATCGTTATTATCCGTCAATGAACATAAGGAGCTCTGCTTGCAGCCCACTCAACACTCCTGTCTGCATGACATCTTAAACAAGCAAAACCTAACGTAATCCATCCTTTTGAATATTTTCCATCAGGAGTAAATTGTGGAGCATTAGGATCAATATTTATTCTAAATAAATGAGTTTTGATATCCCCCTCCCAGGGACCTCTTTTAACTGCTGTTTTTACAATATACGCCATATGGCAATCAGTACAAGTTACTCCAGCCTCTGCCATTTCTGTTTCTTTAAATTCCTCAGCCTCTGGTGCATGACAATAACTACAATCAAATTTTCGATAGGTTGATAAACCAGCCCTTTTATGCGGGTCATGACAGGTCACGCAATTCATATTTTTGTGTGGACTTTGCAATAATTCTTGATATTGTTCATGGTGACGGATAAATCCCCCTTTGGCAGGAATAACTGTAGGGTCCTCCCCTCGAATATGACATTGACCGCATAAGGAAGAAGACCTATCCACAATTATATCTGCTGGAGATCGGGTTTTTGTATGAATACTACCAGGACCATGACAGGCTTCACATTGAATTCCTTCAAAAGCCCAACTTCCTACAATACCAGGATATCCTGTGCTTCCAGTTTCATCATATCCTGTGGTATGGCATTCTCCACAAGTATATTTTTTTACTTCACCTGCATGATAGTCTGCCCATTTTTCAGTTTCAATGTTAAATTGATTTCTGCCTTTTTCTGTAATAAAGTAGCCTTCATTGTTCAAATATCTTGTTTTCCATTTAAAACCAACAACATAAAGGATATCACTCCATCCCACATAATCAGGTTTAGGTACTCCTGCTTTTCTCGCATCTTCAGCCTTTCGAAGCATATTAGCATGACCAGATGCTTTCCAGTGGACATAGATACTGCCATGACACGTTTTGCAAGTATCAGCTCCTATATATTTAGCATTAGTCTGAGCAAAAGTTGTTTGTGCAATAAGTAGTGAACACATTAATGGAATAAATAACTTCAACATTCTCATTTAATATACCTCCTTACTAAGACCTTATGCATAATCCATGCCAAAATATAAAAAAACCTTTTCTCTAATCTTTTACTTTTTCTATAAAAATAATAAATTTTTAAAACGGGGAATTTAACCCACTTGTTGGGTTAAATTCCCCGCCCTCCCTTCTAAGTCTATAAAAATTTATAATCTTGACAGGAATAATTGGAAATTATAATATATAGTTTGAAAATGCAGTTTACCCAAAAGGTATTTCTATCAAAATGTTTATTATCAAATTATTGAACACCCTTTTACCAGTTTTTTACATTGTATTAACTATTAACTATGGACTTTATTTTTTTAAGGAAGATCCTTTTTTTGAGAAGACCTTAAAACCCCTTTTATGCATTTCAGTCTCATTTCATATTATATACACTGTTCTAAGAAGTATTGCATTCAAACATTTCCCAATTGCTTCAGTATTTGAGCTACTTTCAGTTTTAGCTTTAGCAATAGCTCTTATCTATTTCTACATTGAATATAAAATAGGGGTAAAATCTACAGGTTTTGTTGTTCTCTTTATAGTATTCCTTTTCCAAACACTATCTTCAGCAAATATAAATTATTCTTCTGAAATAAATCCTATTTTGCGGAGTTCTTATGTAATGATTCATTCTGGATTTGCTGCTTTTGGTTACTCTGCATTCAGTATTGCTGCTCTTTATGGAATTATGTACTTAATGCTTTTTTATGATATAAAATCCAAACATTTTGGAATAATTTACAAAAGACTTCCTTCTTTAGAAATATTAGAAGAGATGAATTATAAAGCTTCCTATATTGGATTCATTTTTCTTACTATTTCTCTTATAGCAGGTGCAATATGGCTTTCGAAAGTAATCCATCAAAAATCAATTTTGGATCCCAAAATAATTGTTGCACTTTTCACTTGGATTATTTTTGGAATTAGTTGTGTTATTAAAAAATATTTTGGGAGAGGAGGAATTATAACTTCTTATTTATCTTTTTTTGGTTTTATGGCTATTATTTTTTCGATGGCTATTGTAAACATTTTTTTACCAACATTCCATATATTTTATTGAAGGAAGATTAAATTGAATATTTTATATCCTATTTTTTTAAAATTAAATAAAAAGAAATGTGTAGTTATTGGAGGAGGAAAGACTGCGACACGAAAAGTTAAAGCTCTCCTTGAAGCAAAAGCCAAGGTTACTGTTATAAGCCCAAAATTAACTAAAGAATTAGAAATGCTTGCTGAAAATGGGTCTATTAAAGTCATAAAAAGAGAATATAAAGAAGGAGATTTAGATAAATATTTCCTTGTATTTGCTACTACAAATTCAGAGGAAATAAATAAAAAAGTAATTAAAGAAGCTAAAAAAAGAAAAATTCTATGTAATATTGTGGATGACCCTTCCAATTGCGACTTTTATGTCCCTTCTGTTTATACTCAAGGAGACTTAAAAATAGCTATTTCAACAAATGGTAAAAGTCCTGCTTTAGCAAGAAAAATTAGAGAAGAGTTGGCAAATATTTATGGAAAAGAGGTAGCTTTATTTTTAAATCTCCTTGGTTCATTGAGAAAGAAAATTAAAGCGAAATTTCCTGACGAGGAAAAGAGAAGAGAAATTTTTTCAAAAATAGTTAATTCTCAATCTTTATTTTCTTTAAAAAATAAAACCTTAGATGAAATAAAAAAAGAGATTAAAAAATGGATTTAATTGTTACTGGTGTAAATCACAAAACAGCTCCTATTGAATTTAGGGAAAAAATCTCTTTTTCTCGTTCTGAAATTTTAAATGCATTAAAAGAAATAAAAAAGGAAAATAGTTTAAAAGAAAGTCTTATTCTTTCAACGTGTAATAGGACTGAAATTTATGGTTGTGTGAATACTAATGAAGTAAATGGTGAAGAATATATTAAAAATTTTATAAGGAAATTTAAAAAAATAGATACTTCAACTAATAATCAATATTTTTATACCCTTAATTCAGAAGAGGCAGTAAGACATCTCTTTAAAGTAGCCTCTGGATTAGATTCAATGATTGTAGGTGAAAGCCAAATTCTTGGTCAAGTAAAAGAAGCTTATGCTTTATCCTGTGAAGCTAAGGCTAATGGAATAATTTTGAATAAGCTTCTCCATTGGACATTTAGAGTTGGAAAAAGAGCGAGAACTGAGACTGAAATAGGAATAGGAGCTGTTTCAGTAAGTAGTGCAGCAACAGAATTAGCCCAAAAAATATTTAAAGATTTATCAAAGCGAAGTGCTTTATTAATTGGAGCAGGAGAAACAGGAGAATTAACTGCTCAACATCTAAAAGAAAAAGAAATTGGAGAATTGTATATTACAAATCGTACTTTCAAAAAAGCAGAAGTTTTAGCTAGAAAATTAAAGGCTAAGGCAATTCCTTTTGAAAATATGGAGGAGATATTTAAAAGAGTTGATGTAATTATAAGTTCCACCAGTTCTAAAGAATATTTAATTACTGCTGATTATATGAAAAAAATTATGAATTTTAGAAATTATCAACCTCTTTTTATTATAGATATTTCTGTTCCAAGGGATTTTGATCCTAAAATAAACAAAATTTATAATGTTTTTCTTCATTGTATTGATGATCTTCAAAAGATAGTTGATAAAAATTTAGAGAAGAGAAAAGGCGAGATACCAAAAGTTCTTGCTATTATTGAAGAAGAAGTTAAAAAATTTTTTCAGTGGTATAGATCATTAAAAGTAACTCCAATTATTAAAGGTCTCCAAAGAAAAATTGAGGAAATAAGGATTTCTGAATTAAAAAAAAATAGAAAATATTTTAAAGAGGAAGATTGGAAAAATCTTGAATTATTAACTAAAAGTATGATGAATAAGCTATTCCATATTACGATGATAAAAATAAAAGAATTTAATGAAGACTCTCAAATGGGATTATTAAGACTTGATACAGTCAGAGAAATTTTTGGTTTAGAAGAGTATTTAGAAAATGAAGAAAATTAAGATAGGCACAAGAGGAAGTAAATTAGCTTTATGGCAGGCAAATTTGGTAAAGGAGAGGATTGAAGATAATTTTAAAGATATAAAATGTGAAATTGTGCCAATAAAGACTACAGGAGATAAATTCTTTGATATGAGATTATTCGAACAATCTGATAAAGGATTTTTTACAAAGGAAATTGAAGAAGCATTAATAAAAGGAGAAATTGATATTGCTGTGCATAGTTTAAAAGATTTACCAACAGAGATTCCCTTGGAATTAGAAATTGGAGCTATTACTAAAAGAGAAATTCCAAATGATGTTTTGATTTCTAAAGAAAAAAAGATTTTAAAAGATTTACCAGTGGGTGCTAAAATTGGAACAAGTAGTTTAAGAAGAAAGTGTCAAATTTTAAATTTTAGGAATGACTTGAAAATAATTGATTTAAGAGGAAATCTTGATACAAGAATAAGAAAGCTTAATACAACTGATCTTGATGCAATTGTCATTGCTTATGCTGGAGTAAAGAGATTAGGTTTTGAAGACTTAATTTCTGAAATAATTTCCTTTGAAATTATGCTACCAGCAATTGGGCAAGGAGCTTTGGGAATTGAAGTGAGAAAGGGAGATGAAAAAATTTACAATATAATAAAAAATTTAAATCATAAAGAATCCTTTCAAGCAGTTAGTGCTGAAAGAAGTTTTTTGAGGAGAATGCATGGAGGCTGTAGAATTCCAATCGGAGCATACGGATATATTAACAATAATACTTTAACTTTGGAAGGTATGATTTCTAATTTAGATGGAACAAAAATCATAAGAAGAAGAATTCAAGGGAAAATAGAGGAAGCTGAATTAATTGGGATTAAATTAGCTGAAGAAATTTTGAATTCTGGTGGGAAGGAAATACTCGAGGATTTAAAATCTCAAATTACAAATAAGAAAGGCGTAGAGGCACAAAAGAAAATTGAAAATAAAAACTTTAAGTCTAAAGAGATTTAAGGATGAATAAAGGAAAAGTTTATTTAATAGGAGCTGGGCCAGGAGATCCTGAGTTAATTTCAATAAAAGGATTGAAATATCTAAAAAGGGCAGATGTGGTGATTTATGATAATTTAGTAAATAAAAAATTGTTAAAAAATGTGAAAAATGGAGCTGAAATTATTTATGTAGGAAAAGAATCAGGCCATCATACCCTTGATCAGGAGGAGATTAATAAGCTTTTAATAAAAAAAGCAAAAGAAGGAAAAGTTGTAGTTAGATTGAAAGGAGGAGATCCCTTTATTTTTGGAAGAGGAGGGGAGGAAGCACTTGCTTTGTCTGAAAATAATATAGAATTTGAAATAATTCCAGGAATCACAGCAGCAACAGCTGTGCCTGCTTATGCAGGAATTCCCGTAACTCACCGAGAGATTACCTCAACATTGGCTTTTATTACTGGTCATGAAACTCCTTTAAAAGAAAAATCTCACATTGATTGGTCAAAAATTTCTACTGGCATAGGTACTTTAGTATTCTTTATGGGTATAAAAAACTTGAAAAATATTATTAATAATTTAATAAGACATGGAAGAGATGAAAACACTCCGGTTGCAATTATTAGGTGGGGCACACTTCCTGAACAGAAAGTAATTACTGGTAACTTGAAAAACATAGTCCAAATTGCTGAAAAAGAGAATATAAAACCCCCAGCTATAATAATTGTAGGAGATGTAGTAAAACTCAGAGATAAATTGAACTGGTATGAATCTAAACCATTATTTGGGAAAAAAATTGTAGTTACAAGGAGTAGAAGCCAAGCTAGTAAATTAGTTGAGTTATTAGAGGAATATGGTGCTAAAACAATTGAAATTCCTACCATAAGATTTGAATATTTGGAAGAATCTTATTCACTAACTACGGCAATAAACCAAATTAAAAAGTTTGATTGGCTTATTTTTACAAGTATAAATGGCGTAAAATCTTTTTTCAAAAGATTTTTTTCTTTAAAAAAAGACATAAGAGAATTGGCTAATATAAAAATAGCTACTATTGGTCCAGCTACAAAAAATGAAATAGAATCTCTTTATATAAAAGTTGATTTCCAGCCATCAAAATATTTTGCTGAATGTTTTGTTGAAGAATTCATTAAGAAAAATAATATTAAAAATAAAAACATTCTTCTAATTCATGCGGATAAAGCAAGAGATTATATAGAGAAGGAACTTGTTAAATTCGGTGCTAATGTTACTTCTGTAATTGGATATAGAACTCTTTCAGAAAATTTGGAATCTTCAAAAATATGTGAAATTTTGGAACAAGGTGAAATAGACTGGGTTACTTTTACAAGTTCTACAACCGTAAAAAATTTTTTCAATATTTATAAAGGACAGAAAAGATTCAAAATTGCAAGTATTGGGCCAATAACTTCAAAAACAATTAAAGAATTTGGTTTTTCTCCAGATGTAGAAGCAGAAGAGTACACTATTCCTGGACTAGTAAAAGCCATTTTAAATTATTATAGAGGTTAAAAATGATAGGCATTTCTAAATTATATTGTGGGACAGTCGAACCCTCTGATGTTCTAAGATATGGAAGAAAATCAAAGAATCTTCCCTCCAATCTTTTGCAGTTTTCTGTAGATAAAAAACCAATAGTAGTTTGGAATATGACAAAAACTTGTAATCTTCATTGTATTCATTGTTATTCTCAGTCAGATTATAAAAGATACGAAGGGGAGTTGACTACAGAACAGGGTAAAGGACTTCTTAGAGATCTTGCTTCTTTTGGCGTGCCAGTAATTCTTTTTTCAGGTGGAGAGCCATTGATGAGAGAAGATATATTCGAGCTTGGAAAATTTGCTAAAGAACTTGGATTAAGAGTAGTAATTTCAACAAATGGAACATTAATCACAAAGGAAATTGCTAAAAAATTAAAAGAGATTGGAGTATCCTATGTTGGAGTAAGTCTTGATGGAATGAGGGAGACAAATGACCGTTTTAGAGGATTTAGAGGAGCCTTTGATAATGCTTTAAGAGGAATTCAATATTGCACTGAACTCGGGATAAAAGTGGGATTGAGATTTACCATAAATAAAAGAAATTTTAAAGATATTCCAGAAATGTTTAGATTGGTAGAAGAGGAAAACATCCCAAGAATCTGCTTTTACCATTTGGTTTATACAGGAAGAGGTTCAAAACTAATTGAAGAAGATCTTTCTAAAGAGCAAACTCGACAAGTTGTGGATTTAATTATTGATAAGACATATGAACTTCATCAAAAGGGCAAAAAGGTGGAAGTCCTGACAGTTGATAATCATGCTGATGGACCTTATCTCTATCTGAGAATGAAGAAAGAAAAAAATCCGAGAGCAGAGGAAGTACTTGAATTATTAAAAATGAATGGGGGTAATAGCTCTGGAAAAGGTATTGGTTGTATTTCCTGGAATGGAGACATTCATGCTGATCAATTTTGGAGGCACTATTCTTTTGGTAATGTAAAAGAAAGGAAATTTAGCGAAGTATGGGTTGATCTTTCTGATCCTCTTATGAGGAAATTAAAAAACAGAAAACCATATTTAAAAGGGAGATGCGCAAGATGCAAATGGTTGGATATTTGTAATGGTAATTTGAGAGTTAGAGCAGAAGCAAAAACAGGTGATGTATGGAATGAAGATCCTGCTTGTTATCTAACAGAAGAAGAAATTGGGCTCCAATAAACTAAAAAGTAAAAGCTAAAAATGAAAAACTACAATGTAAAACTAAAAACTGATCTGATTCGCAATGTCTTGGTACTCGGATGTACTTTTTTGTTCTTCTACTGCGTATCATATAGTTTTGGCTTTTATATTTTAAGTTTTTAGTTTTATAGGGAGGTATAAATGGGATTTCCAATAAATCGAATGAGGCGTTTGAGGAAAAATGAAAATTTAAGAAGAATGGTTAGGGAAACTAAAATTTCAGTGGATGATTTAATTTACCCACTTTTTGTCCGGCCTGGAAAAAATATTAAAGTTGAAATAAGTTCAATGCCTGGAAATTATCAGTGGTCAGTAGACCTATTAGTAAAGGAATGTGAGGAAATTTTTAAATTAGGAATTCCAGCAGTAATTTTATTTGGGATACCTGAATCTAAGGATGAACTTGGATCTGAAGCTTATAGTGAAAATGGTATAGTTCAAAGGGCATTGAGAGCAATTAAAAAAGAGGTGCCTGATCTTATTCTAATTGCTGATGTTTGTTTGTGTGAATATACAAGCCATGGCCATTGTGGAGTTGTAGAGAATGGATATGTAAACAATGATAAAACTCTTGAACTTTTAGCTAAATCCGCTTTATCCTTTGCAGAAGCAGGTGCAGATATAGTTGCTCCTTCTGATATGATGGATGGAAGAGTGAAAGCAATTAGAGAAATATTAGATAGAAATGGATTTTTTAATATTCCAATTATGGCTTATTCAGCAAAATATGCATCTTCTTTTTATGGACCCTTTAGAGAAGCAGCTGAGTCTGCTCCAAAATTTGGAGATAGAAAGTCTTATCAGATGGATCCTCCAAATGCTAGAGAAGCTTTAAGAGAAATTGAACTTGATATTGAGGAAGGGGCAGATATAATTATGGTTAAACCAGCTCTATCTTATCTTGATATAATAAGTAAAGCACGAGAAAGATTTAATGTTCCAATTGCTGCATATAATGTGAGCGGAGAATTTTCAATGGTTAAAGCCGCTTCTAGATTAGGTTGGATTGATGAGGAGAAAATAATGTATGAAATTTTAATTTCAATTAAAAGAGCTGGTGCTGATTTAATACTCACCTATTTTGCTAAAGATATCGCTAAAAAATTAAAAAGTAAAAACTAAAAATGAAAAAAAATAAATATGTTCCTCGACTTATTGCTTGGGAAGTTACAAGAACCTGCCATTTAAATTGCAAACATTGTAGAGCAGGTGCCACTAATAAGTTTTATGAAGATGAATTTCAAAAAGAGGAGATTTTTAAAGTCTTAGAAAATATAGCTTCTTTTTCCAAACCAATAATTATTCTAACTGGTGGCGAACCTATGTTGAGAGAAGATATATATGAAATTGCCTCTTATGGGACTCAATTAGGGCTTAAAATGGTTATGGCCCCTTGTGGTATGCTTATTACAGAGGAAGAAATAGAAAAAATGAAAAAATCCGGAATTCAGAGAATAAGTTTAAGCCTTGATGGCGCCAATCCGAAAACTCATGATGATTTTAGACAGAGACAAGGTGCTTTTAATGAAATAATTAAAGCTGCTAAATTAGCAAAAGAGAGCGGATTAGAATTTCAGATAAATACCACTGTCCAAAAAAATAATGTCCATGAATTACCTCAAATTTTAGAATTAGTAGTTAATCTTGGTGCAAAAGCTTTTCATCCATTTCTTCTTGTTCCCACTGGAAGAGCAAAAAATTTAGCTGATCAAGAAATTTCGCCTGAAGAATATGAGAGGATTCTGAATTGGATTTATGAGCAAAGACAAAGAGTTCCTATTCAATTTAAACCTACTTGTGCTCCTCATTATTATAGAATTTTCAGACAAAGGGAGAAAGGCAAAAAAAGATCAAATTCTTATCATGGATTAGATTTCATGAGTAAAGGATGTATGGGTGGTCAGTCCTTCGCTTTTATTTCTCATGTAGGAAAAGTTCAAATTTGTGGTTTTTTAGAAGTAGAAGCAGGAGATTTAAGAAAAGAAAATTATGATTTTAAATTCATATGGGATAATTCTCCACTATTCCAAGATATTAGAAATATTGATAAATATAATGGAAGGTGCGGTTATTGTGAATTTAGATATATATGTGGTGGATGTAGAGCCCGTGCTTTTGCAATTTCTGGAAATTATCTTGATGAAGAACCTTATTGTATTTATCAGCCAAAAAGAAAAAATACAAAATAAAAAGAGGTATTCAAATGAAAAAAAGTTTATTTCTGTTTGAAGAAGCAAAAAATTATATTCCTGGAGGAGTAAATTCTCCTGTTAGGGCATTTAAAGCAGTAGGTGGAAATCCTTGTTTTATTCATAAGGGGAATGGTTCTAAAATTTGGGATGTGGAGGGAAATGAATATATAGATTATGTCTTATCATGGGGACCTCTGATTTTAGGCCATTCACATCCGAAAATAGTGGAAGCAATAAAGGAAGAAATCAAGAAAGGTACAAGTTATGGTGCCCCAACTGAAATCGAAGTAAAGTTAGCTAAATTAATAACAGAAATAGTTCCTTCAATTGAAATGGTGAGAATGGTTAATTCAGGGACTGAAGCAACAATGAGTGCTATTCGATTAGCTCGGGCGTACACAAGAAGAGAAAAAATTATAAAATTTGAGGGTTGCTATCATGGTCATAGCGACAGTTTTCTTATTAAAGCTGGTTCAGGAGCTCTTACCTTTGGCATGCCTGATAGTCCAGGAGTGACTAAAGGTTCAGCTATTGATACATTAGTAGCCAAATTCAATGATCTTAATTCAGTAAAGAATTTAATATCAGAAAATAAAGGACAAATTGCTGCTGTAATTTTAGAACCAATAGCAGGTAATATGGGATGTATTCCACCCGAAGAAGGCTTCTTGAAAGGATTAAGGGAAATTACAGCTAATGAAAATATACTACTAATTTTTGATGAAATTATAACAGGTTTTCGAGTTTCCTTAGGCGGCGCTCAGGAATTATATAAGATAAATCCAGATTTAACTACCTTAGGTAAAATAATTGGGGGAGGATTTCCAGTTGGAGCTTATGGTGGAAAAAAAGAAATAATGAGACTTATTGCACCAGAGGGACCAGTTTATCAAGCAGGGACTCTTTCTGGTAATCCTGTGGCCATGCGCGCCGGGTATGAAACTTTAAAAATTTTAAAAGAAGATAAAGATTTTTATAAAAAATTGGATATCTTGGGAAAAATTCTTGAAGAAGGAATAATAGAAAATATGAAAAAATTAAATCTCAATTTCTCTTATAATAGAATAGGTTCTATGAGTTGTTTATTTTTCACAGAACAAAAAGTAAAAGACTTAAATACAGCGAAAAAATCAGATTTAAAGAAATTTTCTATATATTTTCATGAAATGTTGAAACGAGGTATATATTTGCCTCCCTCTCAGTTTGAAACTATATTTATTTCTATTGCACATTCTGAAGAGGATATAGAAAAAACAATTCAAGCAAATTTTGATTCTTTAAAAACTATATTTGCATAATGTCAAATTTTAAAGCTCAAATGACTAAAATACAAAATTTCCAAACAAAGAAAACATTGCTTTAGTAATTTGAAATTTAGATTTATAAAGGTTAAAATGATGAAATTGGATAGAATTAATCAAGACCTTCTGAATATTATTCAGCAAGATTTTCCTTTAGTAGAACGTCCTTTTAAGAAAATTGGGAAAAAATTAAAGTTATCAGAGGAAGAAGTAATCGAAAGACTTAAAGAACTTAAGAGTAAAGAATACATAAGATTTATAGGCGCTATTATTAATACAGCTTCCTTAGGTTTTAATAATTTGTTGGTTGCTTTTGAAATAGATCCCGAAGAAATTGATAAGGCAGCTGAAATTATTAATTCTCATCCAGGAGTATCTCACAATTATAAAAGAAATGATAAATATAATTTATGGTTTACAATTGCAACACCAAAGAATATTGACATCAAGAAGACAATAGAAATCTTAAGGAATCTCTCAAAAGCAAAAAGATATCTTCTTTTACCTGCTTTAAAAATTTACAAAATAGGTGTTATTTTAGATGTTTCAGAAAAGAGAAGGAAAAGGGTTTTAAAAGAAAGGGTAGTTCCATTAATGAAGAAGAATATTTCAGTTGAAATTTCTCCTATAGAAAAAAAGATTATAGAAGAAATTCAAAATAGTATCCCCCTTACTAAAGAACCTTTTAGATATTTTTCATCAAAGTTAAATCTATCTTCTGCTGAATTTTTAGAAATTATAAATAATTTAATAAAAAAAGGAATAATAAGAAGATTTGGTGCTATACTCTCTCATAGGAAACTTGGTTATGTGCATAATATAATGGCTGTTTGGGAAGTTCCAGAGCAAAAAGTAGATGAATGTGGAAAAAAAATTTCATCTTTTAAGGCTGTAACTCATTGTTATAAAAGACCAATTTATCCTGACTGGCCTTATTCTCTTTATTCAATGATTCATTGTCGTTCAAAGGATGAGTGTAATTTAATTGTTAATATGATTCTTAAAGAAACTGGAATAAAAAATTATAAACTTCTTTTAAGCGAGAAGGAATACAAGAAAAAAAGATTAAAATATTTTAGCGAGGAATTTTATAAATGGGAAAAGAAATATCAATAATTTGTTTTAAATTTTCCCTCTTATAATTATTTCCTTTTAAAATTACTTAATCTTGACAGAAATAGTAGGAAATTATACCATGTTTTGTGACAGAAAAAATAGTTTTAAAATTCTAAGCACTTTAAAGCTTCAGAATTTAGCAAGAATGAGAGGTATAAAATGTATTTTGAAAATATTTTACAAACCATCGGTGAGACACCTTTGGTCAAATTGAATCGAATTACTCAAGGAGTTAAACCAACTATTTTAGCTAAAATTGAGTTCTTTAATCCAGGAGGGAGTGTTAAAGACAGAATGGCTTTACACATACTCAAAGATGCAGAGGAAAAGGGTTTGCTTAAACCTGGAGGGACAATTGTTGAATGTACTTCTGGAAATACAGGAATTGGAGTTGCAATTTATGCTGCAGTTAAAGGATATAGAATAATTTTTACAATTCCTGATAAAATGAGCGAAGAAAAAATTAATTTAATGAAAGCTTTTGGAGCAGAGGTAATTGTTTGTCCTACTGAAGTACCACCTGATTCCCCTGAGAGTTATTATCAGGTAGCAAAAAGAATTGCTCAAGAAATTCCAAATTCATTTTATGTTAATCAATATCACAATCCTAAAAATATTGAAGCACACTATATTACTACAGGTCCTGAGATCTGGAAGCAGACAGAAGGGAAAATTGATTACTTTGTTGCTGGAGTTGGAACAGGAGGAACTATTTCTGGCGTTGGTAGATATTTGAAAGAAAAGAATCCAAAAGTAAAAATTATAGGAGTAGATCCAATCGGGTCAATATATTATGATTATTTTAAAAATAAAAAATTAATTGAACCGCACACATATTTAGTAGAAGGAATTGGAGAAGATATGTTATGTGAAACAGTGGATTTTAATGTCATTGATGATTTTATTCAAGTTAATGACAAAGATTCTTTTTTAATGGCTCGAAGATTGGTTAAAGAAGAAGGAATTTTTGCTGGTGGTTCAAGTGGTGCTGCTGTTTGGGCTTCTTTAAAATTAGCTGAAGGTTTATCTGAGGATAAAACAATAGTGGTTCTCTTGCCAGATACAGGTTCAAGATATTTGAGCAAAATATTTAATGATAAATGGATGAAGGAAAAAGGGTTTATATAAAAAAGACAATGCACCAGAGTGAAAAGACAGGAAGTTCGAATTTTATAATTTCTTAAAATATAAGAATTAAAGGAGGAAGTAATGAGATTTGAAACAAAAGTTATTCATATAGGGCAAGAGCCTGATCCATCAACAGGTGCTATTGTTGTGCCCATCTATCAGACTTCAACTTATGTTCAAGAAGCACCTGGAAAACATAAAGGTTATGAATATTCTAGGACACAAAATCCTACAAGGGCTGCTTTAGAGAAGAATATTGCTGCTTTAGAAAATGGAAAATATGGTTTAGCTTTTTCAAGTGGGATGGCAGCCATAAATACAATAATGAATCTTTTAAAAAGCGGTGACCATATAGTGGCGGAGCAGGATCTTTATGGAGGCACCCATCGATTATTTACTAAATTATATACAAATTATGAGATAGAATTTGATTTTGTGGATATGACAGATTTAGAAAAAATTAGAAGAGTAATTAAAAAAAATACAAAACTTCTATGGTTGGAATCTCCGACTAATCCTTTGTTAAAAATTATAGATATTCAAGCAATAAGCAAAATTGCAAAAGAAAATGATTGCCTATTGGTAGTGGATAATACTTTTGCAACACCTTATTTTCAACAACCTATTAATTTGGGAGCAGATATAGTTGTTCATAGTACTTCAAAATATTTAGGAGGGCATTGTGATTTAATAGGAGGAGCAATTGTGACCTCTAATAAAGAAATTTATGATCAACTTGCATTTTATCAAAATGCAGTAGGTGGAGTTCCTGGACCATTTGATTGCTGGTTGGTTTTGAGGGGAATAAAGACTTTAACTCTTCGTATGGAACGCCATAATCAAAATGCATTAGCAATAGCTCGTTATTTAGAAAGTCATCCTAAGGTAAGGAAGGTATATTATCCTGGCCTTCCTTCTCATCCTCAATATGAATTAGCTAAGAAACAAATGAGAGGATTTGGAGGAATGGTTTCTTTTGAACTCAAAGGTGATATTGAGCAGGTTAAGAAATTCGTTAGTTCAACTCAAATAATTTCTTTAGCTGAGAGTTTAGGAGGAGTTGAATCTTTAATAGAACATCCAGCTACTATGACACATTCCTCTATTCCAAAAGAAGAACGAATAAAATCCGGTCTTTCAGATGAGCTTGTAAGACTTTCAGTAGGGATTGAACATCAAGAAGATTTAATTGCAGATCTTGAAAAAGCTTTTGAGGTTATTTAATAGTTATTTCCTTTCAAATTTTATTTTTTGAGTTCGTCTGAAATAGAGAATTCATTGTTTTTATGATTAATTTGAGAATCAATTTGAAATCCCGGGTTTCTTTCCAAATATTTTTATAAGTTTCTTGACCAGAAACAATATTAAAAAATGCTCGAGAAAGTAATTGATCAGTTTTAGCCATTTCTAAAATATTATCTAATAATCCATATCTTGCGAAATTAATGGTTAAAAATCTTAAGATTTTGCCATATGGGATATCGTCAGTTAGTTCTCTGCAATTTTTATAATATTTTTGAAATGCTTTTTCAGAAATTCCTTCCGCAACTATTGTTTCAGCTGCCTTTATTCCTGTAATAATTGCAGAATTAATTCCTTTTCCCTTAAATGGTCTTATTAAACCTGCTGCATCTCCTATCATAACATATCTATTTCCAAATAAACCTTTTGCAGGATGTGTGGGAAATTTTCCTTTAAAATAATTAAGCTCGGGTAAGAATTTATCCAAATTTTTAGGTAATATTGCTCTCACATGTGGAAGATTAAGAAATTTATCCATCATTTCAGAATTTACTCTTTTTCCTGCGATATTAATACTCAAATGATTAAATTTTGGAGTAATTGCCCCAAATTCTATTAAAGGTAAGGAAGGTAAAAAGGCGTGAATATATGTTCCAAATTTTTCCATAAAATCCATACCAGGATGTATTTTTGTGACTATTGAATATAGGAATTTTGGTTGTCTGTAATTCGTTATTCTTTCAAATATCTTTATCATTCCATCATCCAAACCAAAGGCCCCAACAACAACATCAGCCTTAATATTATTACTCTCACTAAAAATCATTACTCCATCAGAGTTAAAGTCTATTTCAGTCACTCTCGCATGGATAATTTCAACGCCCTCCTCCCTTGCCCTATGAAGTAAATAATTATCGAAATTTATTCTCCTTAAAGCATAGGAGGGCTCTTCTTCACCCTTTAACTTTAAGATATTTCTATCAGAATAAATATAATAACCTTCTATCTTTTTCTGAATTATATCCCATGGGAATGGTATTTCTAATTCTTTTTCCATGATTTTTTCAAGAGGTGGGGAAAGAACACCCAAGCATTGATTGTAATATCTTCCAGTTTCAAATCTTTTCCCTTCATAAATAATTATTCTTGGATTTATGCCTTTTTTCCTGCACAGTTTTTTCAATTTAATTGCACAACTTGCACCACCTGGTCCTCCACCAATTATTACAACTGTTGAATTATCTGATATTGGGCCTAAATCCTTCATTTTTTGCTAAATCTTCTTGTAATTTTCTTAATCAAAATATCTAACATTGTCTTAAAAAGCTCAATTTGGAGGGATAAATTAAGAGCATCCTTAAAAATTTTCCTATAAGGCACATTACCTGTAAACATATTCCATAAAATTTTTCTTAAATGAATTGACGAAGAGTTTTCTTTTTTAGTCAATGAAAGGTGAGTTTGAGTTAGAATAGTGGAGGATGAAATAACATCATTGAGGAAGAAGAGTAATCTTCCATAATAATTGTCTTTAATTATCAAGTTTTTTGATGGTTTGTAATAACCTTCATATATGGAATTGGCATCAACTCCTAAGTTTACAGCTGTATAGGATGCAAGTTTAGCGGTTATAAATGCAGATTCTATTCCATTTTTATAATATCTTGAAAAACTTGCATCTCCTATAAGAATCAGTCTATTTGTAAAAGGATTTTTAGACGGAGTAACAGGAATTCTTGGGCGGCAAAAACAATGGGATTTGGCATTAAGAATTTTATCCTCTATCCCTTTGAATCTCAGAAATTCATTAAATTCCATTCTTGTTGTATCCCTCTTTCCTATCACACTCACGGTTATATATTCTCTTTTAGGAACTATTGTAGCATATCTAATTCTTTTTAATCGAGGGAGATAAACATGTATGTTGTTTCCAAAGTATTTTAGAATTTCGTCTTTTCCTATTCGTAATTCTGCCTGATATGTATTTAGAGTGTGAGGAGGTGTATAACCAAAGCCAAGATCGGCTATTTTTTTCATTAAATGGAGATTTAATCCAAAGGCTCCAACCACAAGGTCAGCCTCAAATTCTAAAGGATTATTTTTATCGCCATAAAAGATTTTTATAGGGTTTGATTTATCTTGAGGAATGTTAATGTCCCATACTGGATATGGAATTATCTTAGTTCCTTCATCAATTACAAAGCTCAGCAAAAAATCATCAAAGCTGATATTTTCAGGGAAGGAAGAATATCGGGGCCCATTTCCTCTGAATACAGTTGCTATTTTTGCCTTTTTATAAGGATGAATGAGATGAATTTTTTTCTCTTTTATATGGAGGTAATATCCTTCAATTCTATTAAGAACTCTTTTTTCTGGTAAAAAAATGCCTTCTTCTTCTAATTTTTCAATTAATGTTTCAGAGATAACTCCAGCGCATAGATTGCATCCCTTTGGACCTGGATGTAAAAAATCTTTTCCATCAAAAATAGTTACTGAAATTTCAATTCCTCTTTTTTCAGCGAATTTTCTAACAAAATGGGCGAAAAATGAACCAGCAGGTCCACCTCCTATAATAGCAACTTTTGAATTATTTTTTAAGATAATATTCATTTTTTATACAAGGCATATTATAATTATTTCTTAGTTAATTTATAGTTTTAATATTATTTTGTCAATGGGAAGATGAAAGCGTTAGCATTACTTTCAGGTGGTTTGGATTCCACACTTGCAGTAAAATTAATTTTAGACCAGGGGATAGATGTTGTTGCATTGAAATTTACTTCACCCTTCTGTCTATGTGACCAAAAAGGAAAATGTTATGCAGTTAATATAGCAAAAGAGCTTAAAATCCCAATAAAAGTAATAAACAAGGGTAAGGAATATCTTAGAGTTATCAGGAATCCAAAATATGGATATGGCTCTGGAATGAATCCATGTATTGATTGCCGAATTTTTATGTTGAAGAAAGCAAAAAAATATGCAAAAGAAATAGGAGCCCAATTTATTATCACAGGGGAAGTTTTAAATGAAAGACCAATGAGCCAGCATTATAGAGCTTTAAAAATTATTGAAAAGGAAGCTGGTCTCGAAGGCAAAATAGTGAGACCTTTATCTGCAAAACTTTTACCTGAGACAGAGGCAGAGAGAAAAAAATGGATTAATAGGGAAAAGCTTCTGGATATAAAGGGGAGAAGTAGAAAACCTCAAATTTCCCTTGCTAAAAAATTTGGTATAAATGATTATCCATGTCCAGCAGGAGGGTGTTTATTGACCTATAAAGAGTTTGCAAGAAAAGTAAAAGACTTGTTTGAACATAAGAAAAGAATAAGTTTCAAAGATATTCAATTATTAAAAATAGGAAGACATTTTCGATTTAATGAGAGTAAAATAATCGTGGGAAGAAATAAATTGGAGAATAAACTATTATTGAGGCTTAAAAATAAAACGGATTATATATTTGAAGTTCCGAATTATGGAAGTCCTCTGACTTTGCTTCAGGGGAAAAAAGATGAAGATGCAATTAAATTTTCTGCGAAGTTAACCGCCCTTTATTCTGATGCTGAAACAGAAAAAGTTTTGGTTAAATATGGGAAATCAAAACCCATACGGAAGATTATTGTTTCTCCCTTCCGTATGGAAGAAATTGAAAAATTCAGAGTATAATTATTTTTTGTTGAATTCTCTTCTCAATTCCTCAGCTAATTTTTTAATTTCGGTTAAATCCTGTTTCATTTCACTCCAACCATACCAGAGAGCATAGTCCGGATTTGCATGAAATGTGCCTTGGAAGGTTCTCATTCTATGTTTCAAGAACATTATAAATAATTTCTGTTCAATAGTTGTTGGAGCATCATGAAAGGTAAGTAAATCAGGGAACGGATAGGCATAATTTTCTGGTTTCTTTAGGATTCCATCCTTATATAAATCTGCAACTATTCTTATTGCCTCTGCCATTAAATGGTCTGCCTCTTTTATCATATTATCTCCTTTTTCAAGTTCAGCTTTTGCAAAATTCTTGGAGTGACATTTCCCGCAGGTATTCAACATTTTTTCCCTTTCCTTTAGCCAGTCTTCTTGTGTTAAACGGGCAACATCTGCAGCTTTAACAATATCAAGACGAGGGGTTGGATTACCTTCAGGATCCAGCACTCCTAATGCCTGAAGTATGGTTACTCTGTCTTTTGCCCATTGTTTATCCTCTGGCAACGGAAGTCTTACAGCTAAGAATCCCCATGCTGTTCGAACTGCATGATTTCCTTCCTGCATATGACAAGTTTGACAGGTCGGTGCAGACACAGATTCTGGAAGTATTTGATTTTGTTTCAATAAATATCTAACTCCATGTTTAGAGGACGAATACATTTCCCATTGAGGATGGTCAAATCCCATATGGCAAGTTTGACAAGCCTGTGGTTGGCGAGCTTCATTAACTGAAAAAACATGACGAGTATGGCAAACATCACATGATGCTATGCCAAATTTGATACCTTTATTTTTTAATTCTTTGATTTCTTCTTCCTTTTTCAATCCAATTTTATGACACCCTCCACAGCCTTTCATTCCCTCAATTAGAGCCATAGGCTGCCAGTGTGTAGTTGGCATAGCCTTCATTGCTGCCCATGCATAGGCGTGTTTTCCGGCTTTAAACTGATTTACTTTTTCCTCATGGCAAAGGGCGCAGGTTTCGGGGGTTGGAATTTTGACTTTTTCTACATCTTGAGCAGATACGTGTTCACTTCCATGGCAAGTAGAACATTTCACATCATTCTTGCTGTGTTTGCTTAACATCCAGTCAGTTACAATATTGGGTGTTACTTTTTTATGGCATTCTATACAGTCCTGAGAAAAACCGAGGAAAGTAAACCATAGAAAAGTGATTCCATACACTAAAATTTTCTTTCCCATTTTTACTCCTTTAAATAATGTGAAAGAATAATATAAAATTTGAAACAAAATTTCAACCCTAAAAAGAGTACTTTACCGTAAAATAAAATTTATTATTACCCATATTGAAAAATGCATTTAATGATTCTCTTTTAAGATCAATACTTGATATTTTTTTTCCAATAAAATAACCAAGGGCAGAACCGAAAAAGACATCGGAAGCCCAGTGGTAATTATCATTTACCCGGGAAAGCGCAACAAGGCAAGCAATAGAATATGCAGTTATATCAATCAACACATTCTTACTCTGTTCTGATATCGCCGTAGCAACAGCAAAAGCTGTGGCAGAATGGCCTGATGGAAAGGAATGATATTTTGAGCTAAATCTGAAGGGAGAAAAAACATTTGCATTATTAGTAGCGGACGGTCTCATTCTTCCTACTAATATTTTTATCCCTGAGACAATCGTTCCTGATATAATAAAACTTTCTAGGCCTAGTAATGCAGTCCTCCTTAGTGATTTTTCATCCAATATTTCACCCATTACATAAATTCCTCCAAGAATTCCTGTTAAATAGTAGCCATTTCCAAAATTTCTAACAAATTTTGAAATTTCATCAGTTGTGTTAGTTCTATTGGAAATAAACCAGTTTTGGATTTTTTCATCACTTATATATAAAAATAAGGTAATACCAGTAACAGCACCAAATTTCATAAGATCTTCTTTTCCCCATTTTTTTGGAGAAGTGAATACTTCTGCACTATCTCTAAATAAATTAGGTATAAAATCCTTGTTCAATTTATATTCTTCGGCAATTGATTGAAATGGAGTAGTTAGCGAAAACCAAATAAAAAGGAACAAAAATAATGTTTTTTTCATTCTATGAAATTAATAACATATATATAAATTTTTTTTAACAAAAAATTTTAAATTTTTACTTGACATTTGAAATTTAATCACATATATTTTCTTTAGCTGGGAAAAAATGGGAAAAATTGGGAAAAATTTCTACCTAAGAGGAAGTCAACCAGTTAAAGTAGATGAAAATGGGAGAGTCAGGATTCCTGAAAAGTTTAGAGAAATAATAGAAAGCCAGTATGGTAAAGAACTTTTCATTACATCAATTGATGGCAAAAACATTTTGGTTTATCCCCTTAAAGTTTGGGAGAAAATTGAAGCGAAGGTAACTAAGCTTTCATTTTTTCATCCAAGTATAACCAAATTTAAGGAAAGAACAAGTTACTTTGGCAATATTATAACAATAGATTCAAAGGGTAGAATATTGGTTCCGCCTCTTTTAAGAGAAAAGGCACAGATAAATGGAGAGGTAATTGTTCTCGGAAGTATAAATCATTTGGTTATCTGGAATAAAGAAATCTTCGAGAAAAAATTGGAGTTAGAACCAATTACAATGGAAGATTTGAAGACTCTTTCCGAATTTGGCATTTAAGAACTTAGTAAATAGTGATAGAGAAGGGATTTGAGCATATACCAGTTATGGTTAAGGAAGTAATAGATTTTATAGAGCCGAATCGCGAAGGGATAATATTGGATTTTACAGTGGGTACAGGAGGACATGCTGAGGCAATTTTAAAAAGCTCTGATTTGCCAATTTTAATAGGATTTGACAAAGATGAGGAGTCTCTTGGAATAGCAAGAGAAAGGTTAAAAGCTTTCAAAGAGAGGGTTCAGTTATACAATATGGATTTTAAAAATTCATTGGAAATGGATATAGAATTTTCCAAAGTTATAGGAGTACTTTTTGATTTTGGTTTATCTTCCTTTCAATTGAATAATGCAGGAAGAGGATTTAGTTTTAATTTAGAAGGCCCACTTGATATGAGGATGGATAGGAAGCAGAGCCTTACAGCTTATCATGTTGTAAATAGATATCCTGAGAAAGAACTAATCAGAATCTTAAAGGAATATGGAGAAATAAAAAGTGCAAGAAAACTCGCAAGAGAGATTATCAGAATCAGAAATAAAAAGGAGATTGAGACAACATTTGAACTCAGACAAATAATTGAAAAGGTGATTCCATGGAGGCCGGTAAGAGGAAAAACCCATCCAGCAGCGAAAGTTTTTCAGGCAATAAGGATTGAAGTTAATAAGGAGCTTGAGAATCTTTCTTCATTTTTGGAGGAATTGATAAATAAACTTTTTTCTGGTGCAAGGGTTGTTACAATCTCTTTCCATTCCTTAGAAGATAGAATTGTTAAAAGGGTTTTTCAAAAATTGAGTAAAAATAGCAAAAAAAAGCCTGTTATTAAAGTTCTTACTAAAAAGCCGATTTTTCCATCAAAAGAAGAGGTAGAGCAAAATTTTCGGGCAAGATCAGCTAGGCTGAGAGCTTGTGAAAAAATTTAAATGAGTAAAAAAACTAAGAAAAAAGAAATTTTAAAAGTAATTGTGGTTGGAATAATAATAGTTATTCTATTTATTTTTTATATTTGGCGTCATATGGAAGGAGTTAAGCTGGGTTACGAAATAGAAAAATTGAGAAAAGAGAAGGAAATATTAAATGAAGAAATTAAAAAATTAAAATTAAAAAAAATGAATTATCTTAATTTAGAAAGAGTTGAGAAAATTGCAATAGAAGAGCTGAAATTGGTTTATCCGAAATCCAGTCAGATAATTGTATGGGATAAAAAAAGCTTAAGGGAAAATGAATAATTTTTATCAACGTAGAGCAAGAACAAGAATATATTTTTTAGCTGTGTTATTTTTACTGTGGAGCGGAATAATTATTTTAAGACTAATTGATTTACAGATTTTTAAACATGATTTGATGAAAAAAAGAGCAATAAACCAGAACCAGAGAATAGTAAAAATAATTCCTAAAAGAGGATTTATCTATGATAGAAAAGGAAGAATTCTTGCTTCAAGTGTTCTCAAGGACTCGATTTATTTTATTCCCCCTGATGGAGAGTCCAAAGCAAGACAGTTAAGAAAAATTGATATGATAAATCAAATAATTCGTTTAAGCGATAGCGAGTTAAAGAAAATCAGAGAAAGGATTAATAAAGGAAAGTCTTTTATTTGGATAAAAAGAAAAGTAGAAGAAGAAAAAGCGAGAGAAGTAAAAAGGTTAAATATAAATGGAGTGTATTTTGAAAAGGAATATAGACGGTTCTACCCCCAGAGAAATCTTGCTTCTCATGTTTTAGGAGGAGTAAATATAGATGAACATGGATTAAATGGAGTGGAGAAGCAGTATGACATCCAGCTCTTTGGAAAAGAAGGGACAGCCCTTTTTCTTATAGATGCTAAGAGAAGAAGATATCAATTAAAAATTCTCAAAAAGCCTATTCCTGGCAAAAGTATTATGCTGACAATTGACGAGATAATTCAGTACATAGCTGAAAAGGAACTTGAAAATACTGTGAAAAAATTTGAAGCAAAATCAGGCTGGTTGATTATAATGAATCCATGGACTGGTGAAATATTGGCAATGGCTAATTATCCTTCCTATGATCCGAATTCTTATCCCACTAATCCCTCTCTAGAAAGGAATAATTCAATAGCCTATATTTATGAGCCAGGTTCAACTTTTAAAATTATATCAGTAGCTGCTGCTCTTCAGGAAGATATTGTAAATGAAAGAGATGTTTTTGATTGCGAGAATGGAAGGATTTTTCTTGCAGGTATAAAAATTGAAGATTATAAAAGATTTTCTTTGTTAACTTTGCCAGAAATCGTTTATTATTCAAGCAATGTAGGAGCAATAAAAGTGGGACTTCGCTTAGGTAAGGAAAAATTATACAAGTATTTAAAATCATTTGGCTTTGGTGAAAGAACAGGGATAGATTTGCCAGGAGAAGAGAATGGGATACTTAGAGATATTAGAAAGTGGTCTTCCATTTCAGTAGGAGAGATTTCAATTGGATATGAGATAGGTGTGACTGCAATACAGATGTTAAGGGCAGTATCTGCTATTGCAAATGGAGGATATTTAGTAACACCTCGGATAGTGAAGAAAATAATTTCGGATAATGGAGAAGAAAGTATTTCTTTGATTCCACCAAGAAAGATTTTAATTAAAGATGTGGCTAGAAAAATGACCCAATTTATGGAAGGAGTGGTGGAATTTGGGACTGGAAAAAAAGCAAAGATTATTGGATATAAGATTGCAGGGAAAACAGGAACCACACAAAAGCTTAATGATTTGAAAAAATATTCTTCTGATTCACATATTTCATCTTTTGTTGGTTTTGTTCCAGCTGATGAACCTGTGTTTTCAATGATTGTTGTGATAAATGAACCTAAAGGTGAATATTATGGAGGGGAAGTTGCTGCTCCTTGTTTTAGAGAGGTGGCAAAAAAAATTTTAAGATACATGAAGATTTTTCCTAAAAATGATGGAAGAAAAATTCTGAAATATGCAATAAAAATGAATGGAATTTTAAATGATGAAACTTAAAGAGCTTTTCTCAAATATTTATGGAGTAAATATTATTGGAGATGAAAATGAAGATGTGAGAGGTATTGCTTATCATTCAAAAAAAGTTGAAAAGGGATATCTTTTTGTTGCTTTAAAAGGACAGAAAACAGATGGTAATAGATATATAATGGAGGCGATTGATAGAGGTGCGAGAGCTATCCTATCTGAGGAGAATCCTCAATCAAATTTTCCAGTTACATGGGTAAAAGCTGAAGAAGCTAGAAAAGTATTAGCCTTAATTTCTGCTAAATTTTATGATTTTCCTTCAAAAAAAATTAATGTAATAGGCATTACAGGGACAAACGGAAAGACTTCAGTAACCTTTATTCTTGAAAACATCTTCTTAAAAACGGGTTTCCCCACAGGTGTAATAGGAACAATTAATTATAGGTATTCAGGGAAAGAATATTCTTCTACTTTAACAACTCCAGAAGCCCCAGACCTTCAAAGAATTCTTAAAGAAATGAAAGATAATGGAGTCATTTATTGTTTTATGGAAGTTTCTTCTCATTCATTAGCTCTTGACAGGGTTTTAGGAATAGTATTCAGGGCAGGAGTCTTTACAAATTTAAGCGGTGATCATCTTGATTTCCATAAAGATATGGAGGATTATTATCAGGCTAAAAAGAAATTATTCATTCCTGAGAATAATAACATGAAGGCAGTAATTAACATAGATGATCCTTGGGGAGAAAGGCTAAGAAAAGAGATATCCATAGGATATATCTCTTATGGATTTAAAGAAGGAGCTGATATAAAGGTGGAGAAATATAAATTAATGGAAGAGGGAATAGATGCACTTATAAAAACCCCAAAGGGAGAAATTGAGATTCGTTCTCCCTTGCTGGGGAGGCCCTATCTTTACAATATTTTGGCTTCTATTGGTGTTTCTATGATTTTTAATGTCCCAGTTGAGAAAATAAAGGAAGGCATAGCGAGTATAAGACAAATTCCGGGAAGAATGGAGAAGGTGGAAAACAAACATGGTATAAATGTTATAATAGATTATGCTCATTCAGATGATTCTTTAAAGAATCTATTAAAAACAGTAAATCAGATAAAAGGAGGGAAAATCATTCTTGTTTTCGGGGCTGGTGGAGATAGGGATAGAAGTAAAAGACCACGCATGGGTGAGGTTGCTGGGAGACTTAGTGATTTTTCAATTATTACATCTGACAACCCTCGTAGTGAAGATCCAATTAAAATAATAGAAGAAATCGAAAAGGGCTTTAAAAAAATTCAGAAGAAAAATTATACTATTATTCCTGACAGAAGAGAGGCAATTTGCAAAGCAATAAACATGGCACAAAAAGGTGATTGGGTTTTGATTGCTGGGAAAGGGCATGAGAATTATCAAATAATTAAAGATAAAATTATACCTTTTAATGATAAGGAAGTTGCATCACAATTTTTAAATGAGAAAAATGGCTGAATTAAATTTAAATGAAATAATTAATTTTGTGAATGGAAAGTTAATTCAAGGAGACCTTTCCAGTAGATTCAAAAAATTTTGTATTGATTCACGTTTAATTGAGGGGGGAGAGTTGTTTTTTGCAATAAAAGGGAGACGTGATGGACATGAATTTGTAAATGATGCCTTTGAGAAAGGAGCTAAGGGAGCTATTATCAGTGAGAATGTAATTACTAAATATAAAGATAGAGCTATTGTGTTTGTATCTGATACATTAAAGGCCTTACAGGAGCTTGGAAAAAATGTTGTTTCAATCTATAGACCTAAAATTATTGGGATCACTGGAAGTGCTGGGAAGACCACAGTTAAGGAATTTACAGCAGAAATATTAAAATCTTCTTTTGAAGTTTTAAAGGCAGAAAAAAATTATAACAATCATCTCGGAGTTCCTCTCACTTTACTCAAGCTGGAAAGAAACCATGAAATTGCGGTTCTTGAAATGGGCATGAGTAGCAGAGGAGAAATTAGAAGATTAACTGAAATTGCTCCACCTGACATTTCCGTGATAACAAATATCAATCCAGTTCATCTGCAATTTTTTTCAAGCTTAGAGGAAATTGCTCTTGCTAAAAAGGAAATTCTAGAGGGAACAAGACAAAATGGGGTTGCAATTTTAAATTTTGATGACCCTCTGGTTATAAAAATATCAGAAGATTTTAATGGTGAAAAAATTTATTTCGGACTAAAACCTGGAGCATTTGTAAGAGCAGAGAATATTGAATTTAAAGGATTCAATGGAATATATTTTGACCTAATTTATGGAGAGCAAAAAGAAAGAGTGAATTTTAAATTATTAAGTATTAGTTATCTTTATGATTTACTTGCTGCTTTAGGAGTCGCTTTTTTCATGGACATAAAATTGGAAAACATCAAAGAAATTATTTCACAACTTAAACCTGCTTCCATGCGTGGTGAAATAATCAGATTAAAGAAGAGCATTACAATTATAAATGACTCATATAATTCAAATCCAAAGGCATTAGAATTCGCATTGAAAGACTATTCCCATCTTCCAGCAAAAAGAAAAATTGCGGTTCTTGGAGATATGCTCGAACTTGGAAAAGACTCTCCCTATTTTCATTTCAGGGCTGGAGAAAAAGTAGTTGATTTTGGATACGATTATTTGATTACAGTTGGTAAAGAAAGTGAAAAAATGCTCGATGGTGCACTTTCAAAAGGAATGGGCAATAATAACTTATTTAATTTCGAAGATTCGGAAAAAGCTGGCGAATTTCTGGCGGAATTTATAAAAGAAGGTGATTTAATCCTAATAAAAGGATCGAGAGGAATAAAAATGGAAAAAATTATAGATAAATTAAAAGAAATAGGTGAGTGAAATGTTATATTTTCTACTTGTTCCATTAAAACAATATTTCTTTTTCTTCAATGTATTCAGGTACATAACCGTAAGAACTGCTCTTGCAGGTTTGACTGCTCTTTTTATGTCATTCATTCTTGGGCCTTGGGTAATCAAACAATTAAAAAAATATCAAATAGGGGAGGAAATAAGGGAAGAGGGCCCTACTACCCATTATTCAAAAAAAGGAACTCCCACAATGGGTGGTGTCCTTATTATTGGATCAACTTTAATTCCTACATTACTCTGGGGAAATCTCAGTAATATATACTTATGGGTGGCAATTTTTTCAGTTGTCACATTTGGTTTGATTGGTTTCATCGATGATTATTTAAAATATAAAAAGAAAAAATCTCAGGGTTTGATAATTAGAACTAAATTGATATTTCAAACTGTAACAGCAGTATTTATTGGTTTATTTTTAATATATCTTTCAAAATTAAAATTGTTTGATTTAAGACTGAGTTTCCCGTTTTTTAAAGAATGGCTTCCTTATCTTGGATGGTTTTATCTTCCTTTCATAGTTTTTATAATTGTTGGCTCTTCAAATGCAGTTAATCTTACTGATGGTTTAGATGGACTTGCTATAGGAACATCTTTAATCGCAGTTAGTGCTTATACTGCTCTATGTTATATAGCAGGTCATGCAATCTGGTCAGAATATTTGAATATATTAAAGGTCCCTTTAGCAGGAGAATTAGCAGTGTTTGGCGGTGCACTTGCCGGAGCTTGTCTTGGATTTCTTTGGTTTAACTGTCATCCAGCTCAAATTTTCATGGGAGATGTTGGAGCATTAGCAGTAGGAGGAGCACTTGGAACTCTCGCTGTTCTATCAAAGCAGGAACTCCTTCTTTTCTTTGTAGGAGGTCTTTTCATAGTGGAAGCTTTATCAGTACTCATTCAAATTTTTTATTTTAAATTAACAGGAGGTAAGAGAATCTTCAGAATGGCACCTTTACATCATCATTTTGAAATGTTAGGGTGGCCTGAAAGTAAGATTGTGGTGAGATTCTGGATAATAGCAATTATTTTTGCATTATTCAGTTTGACAACTTTGAAGTTGAGGTAATATGGAATTAAAAAATAAGAAAATACTGGTCGTTGGTTTTGGGAGAACAGGAGAGGCACTTGTTGAATTCTTAGTCTCTAAGAATGCAAATGTAATGGTTAGCGAAATAAAAAGAAAAGAAGAGATGGGGGAAAGAATTAAAAAATGGATGTCAATGGGTGTTGAATTTGAATTTGGAGAGCATAAAGAGGAGACATTTTTACGCTCAGATTTGATTATCCTAAGTCCTGGAATACCTCCAATACCACAGATTGAGAGGGCTAAAGCAAAGGGAATAAAAGTGATTTCAGAAATAGAATTGGCTTTTTATTATTTAAAAGGAAAAATTATTGGTGTCACTGGTTCTAATGGGAAGTCAACCACTACCACATTAATTTATATGATTTTAAAAGAATCAGGATTGAAGACACATTTAGCTGGTAATATTGGATTTCCGCTCATAAGTTATGTATCTTCATCTTCAGAAGATGAATTTTATATTGTTGAATTGAGTAGTTTCCAATTGAAGTACATAGAAAAATTTCAGCCTTATGTAGCTGTTTTCCTTAACATTGCGCCCGACCATCTCGATTGGCATGTAAATTTTGAAGATTATTATGAGAGTAAAAAAAATATATTTTCATCTCAAACTTCGGAAAATTTTGCAATTTTAAATGCTGATGACCATAAAGTGTGGAGTCTGAGAAAAGATATTAAAGCGCAGGTTTATCCATTCAGCAGGAAAAAGAAGTTTAAAAGAGGTGCATGGTTAGAAAACGAGTATATTTTTATTTCAACTAATGGAACTAAAATGAGATTGAATATCAGAAATATTTTATTAAGGGGGCCACATAATCAAGAAAATATAATGGCAAGTGCTATAGTCTCTTCATTATTGGGAATTTCAGAAAAGCTCGTAAGAAAGGCGATCTATAATTTCAGAGGATTAGAACACAGGCTTGAAAAAGTTACAGATATTAATGGAGTTGAGTTTTACAATGATTCAAAGGCGACAAATGTAGATGCAACTTTAAAATCTCTTCAGAGTTTTGAAAGAAATATTATTTTAATTCTAGGAGGAAGAGATAAACACGGTGATTTTACGAAGCTTAAAAAGGAGATTGAGAAAAGAGTAAAAAAAGTAGTTCTTATTGGTGAAGCGAAGGAAAAGATTAGAAAGGCGGTTGAAGGAGCTGTTAGCCTTCAATATGCAGAATCCCTTGGAGAGGCTGTAAGGATAAGTTTTAACTCAGCTGATAAGGGAGATATTGTTCTTCTTGCACCAGCTTGTGCAAGTTTTGATATGTTCGAAAATTTTGAACATAGGGGAAAGGTTTTTAAAGAAGAGGTTTTTAAATTAAAAAAGCAATTGATTAAAAATGTTTAGAGTTTTTGATTTTGACAAGACATTATTTATAGTTACCCTTATACTGGTTTTGGGAGGAACAATAATGATTTACAGTTCCTCTGCTATTGTAGCAGAGGAAAAATTTGGAAACTCCTTTCATTTTCTAATTAATCATATTATTGGAATAGTAGTAGGTTTTAGTGTTCTTTTTATAGTTATCAAAATAAAATATCCCTTTTATAAGAATCCATTGTTTATATATTCCTTATTTATAATTTCTATTTTCTTCTTAATTTTATCTCTTATAAGCCCGCCCATAAATCAAGCTCACAGGTGGATTAGATTTTTTGGGTTGAGTTTTCAACCATCGGAATTAGCCAAAATTTCTTTAATTTTATTATTCGCATACCAAATTGATAAAAAGAAAGAAAAATTACATGATTTCCTATCACTCTCTTTCCCAATTGTATCATTACTAATTATTTCTCTCTTAGTTATTAGGCAGCCTGATTTAGGAACAACTGCTATTTTAATATTTATAGCAGGATTGATGCTGTTTATAGGAGGAGCGAGAATCCGTCATTTGCTAACCTTGAGCTTGCTTTTTCTCCCTATTCTTATATTTTCAATATTGAAAACAAGCTATCAGTTGAAAAGATTAACTTATTTTTTAAATCCTGAACAGGATCCCTTTGGAAAGGGATTTCAAATAATTCAATCATTAATTGCAGTGGGTTCAGGAGGTGTGTTAGGTAGGGGATTGGGGGAAAGCACTCAGAAATTGTTCTTTTTACCTTACGCTTATACGGATTTTATTTATTCCATTATAGGTGAGGAACTGGGCTTTATTGGTGGTATGGCTGTTCTAATTCTTTTCTTAATTTTTCTCTGGAGAGGACTTGTAATTTCGAAGAAAGCTCCTGATTTATGTTCTCAACTGGTTGTTGCAGGACTTACTTTCCTCATTGTTACGCAAGCTTTAATTAACATCAGTATGACACTGGGACTCTTGCCTCCAAAGGGCATTCCTTTACCTTTTATTGGTTTTGGAAGATCTTCCTTGGTCTGTAATCTATTTACTGTTGGAATTATTCTTAATATTTCTCAAAGAAAAATAATAAAAAGATTTAAAAAATGAAGAAGAAAGTTATTTTTGCAGGTGGAGGAACTGGAGGACACATCTATCCTGCAATAGTGGTTTGTGAGGAAATGAAAAAATTAAACCCGGAAATCGAGATTATTTTTGTTGGAACAGGGAGAGAGACAGAGAGAAAGATTCTAGATTACCATGGATATAAATTGATTACTATTCGAGTCGAAGGTTTAAAAGGAAAAGATCCTTTTAAATTAATAAAATCGCTTCTATTAGTCCCAAAAGCATTAATAGATTCATTTAAAATTATAAAAGAAGAAAAACCTGACCTTATAATAGGACTTGGGGGATACTCATCAGGACCGGTTGTATTGGTTGCTTCTTTAATGGAAAAGACTGCTGTTCTCATGGAACAAAATTTGAGACCAGGTCTGACAAATAGAATATTAAGGTTTTTTGTTAAAAAAGCCTTTCTCTCTTTTGAAGCTTCAAAAAGTTATTTTGGAAAAAAAGGAATATACACAGGAAATCCGGTCAGGAAAGAGTTTTTGGGGTTAAAGGAAAAAGAAAAAAAGAAAAAATTTTCCATTCTTATTTTTGGAGGTAGTCAGGGCTCTCAATTTATCAATAATATAGTTACACAAGCAATTGCATTATTGAAAGAAAAGAAAGATAGACTTATTCTGTTTCATCAAACAGGGGAGAAGGATTTCGAATGGGTCAAAGATTTCTACCAAAAGAACAAAATAACGGCAGAAGTTTCTTCTTATTTTTATGAAATGCATAAATTTTTTGAGAGGGCTGATTTATTAATCTGCAGAGCTGGTGCTTCAACACTTGCAGAAATAGTTGCTTCTAAGAAACCAGCTATTTTAATTCCATTTGCAAGGGCTTCGGATAGACATCAGGAGATAAATGCTCTTGAACTTAAAAGGAAAAATGCTGTTGAAGTTATTCTTGAGGATGATCTTACACCTGAGATATTAGCTGAAAAGATTATGAATTTTATGGATTTCCCAGAAAAATTAGATGAGATGATGAAGAATCTAAAAAACATGAAAATAAACAATCCAGGAAAAAAAATTGCTGAATTATGTTTTGAATTGATGAGAGGTAATTAGGATGAGCGCCAATCAGAGAAGATATGGAAAAATAAAAAATATGCACTTTGTTGGAATTGGGGGAGAAGGGATGTGTGGGATTGCTGAGGTTATGTTAAACCTAGGATACAAAATTTCAGGCTCAGATTTAAGAGATACAGAGATAACGAGGAGACTCGCACGGCTTGGAGCAAAAATCTTTAAAGGACACAAACCAGAGCATGTAAGAGAGGCGGATGTGGTTATAATTTCCTCTGCTATTAAGGAAGACAATATAGAAGTTAAAGAAGCTAAAAGACTTAATATTCCCGTGATACCGAGGGCAGAAATGCTTGCTGAATTAATGAGGATGAAATATGGAATAGCAGTTGCGGGTTCTCATGGAAAAACTACAACAACTTCAATGATAGCTCATGTACTCGAAAAGGCTGAATTTGATCCAACAATAATATTAGGTGGAAGATTAAAAACAATAGGTGCTAATGCAAAGTTGGGTGAAGGAGATTATATTGTTGCAGAAGCAGATGAAAGTGATCGTTCCTTTTTATATCTTTTCCCATATATTGCTGTTATTACAAATGTGGATGAAGAGCATCTTGATCAGTACGGTAATATAGAGGAGATCAAAAGAACTTTTGTAAATTTTGCAAGAAAAGTTCCTTTTTATAGTTCTGTGGTATTGTGTTGGGATGACCCAAATACACGGGATCTTATTCCATTTATAGAAAGAAGAATTATAACTTATGGTTTATCTTCTCAAGCAGATATTCATGCAAAGGATATAAAATTTGAAGAATTTGGATCTGTTTCAACCGTCTATTATAACAACAAGAAAGTCGGAAAATTGAAATTAAATGTGCCCGGCGAGCATAATATATTAAATGCATTAGCTGCTATAGGAGTTGGTCTTGATTTGGAAATTCCGTCCTCAATTATTCTGGAGGCACTTGAGAATTATCCGGGAATCGGGAGAAGATTTGAATTAAAAGCTAAATTAAATGATGTTTTATTAATCGATGATTATGCGCATCATCCAAATGAAATAAAAGCAACCCTTCAGGCAGCAAAACACGAATGCAAAAGAAGAGTAGTTGTTATTTTTCAGCCCCATAGGTACACAAGGGTTTATTATTTGATGGAAGAATTTGCTGACTCTTTTGACCTTGCAGAAGTTCTTATAATTACAGAAATATTTCCCGCTGGAGAAAAGCCAATAGAGGGAATAAATGGATATAAGTTATATGAAGAGATAAAAAAACATGGTCACAGAAATGTTCTTTATGAGAAAGACCTTTATAAGATTCCAGAATTATTAAAAAAAATAATAAACCCCGGTGATTTAATAATTACAATGGGAGCAGGAAATATATACAGGATAATTCCAGAAATAATAGACTTGATGGAGAATCTGAGATGAATAGAAATACTTTAATTTTTGAATCTCGCCCTAATATAAACTGGCGAGAAGAGATGCATTTTTATAGAAGAAGGAGAAATCGTGAAATAAGGAAGGAAAGGGTTAAAAAGACAATATTAATGAGATTACGAAGCTTCTTTATATTATTTCTTTTGATTTCTATGTTATTTTATTTAGCCCGACAAACTTACTTATATCTTATTAATTCGGATTATTTAAATGTGAAAGAAATTCAAATTTTCCTTGATAACAGTAGTATAAAAAAAGAGTTTGAAAAAAAATTGAGTGAATTAAAGGGGAAGAATATTATTTTAATTAGTTTAGATGAATTAAAAAGAAAATTAATGGAAGACAGTAGAATTGAAAATGTGAGTATTAGGAAGATTTTACCTTCCAAGTTATCTGTGGAGATTGAATTGAGAAAGCCATTTGCTGTTTTGGCGGAGAAGGGAAATTATTATTTAATAGATGAAAAAGGAGTAGCATTTCAAAAATTGAGTAAAAATGATAAATTGCTTCCTGTAATTTTCTTTAATAAAGAGACAAAAAAAGAAGAATTATTTGAAATTCTTTCTTTCTTGAAAAAAATCAAAAATAGGTCACAAATCCACTCAATAGAAATTTTCTCATCTAATAAAATTTATCTCAGATTGAATAATGAAAAATTTTATTTAATTTTTGATACCAAAAACCTTTACCAGAATTTTATAAGCTATGTTAAACTCATACCCCGCATAAAAAGAAGCTTTGGAGAATTGGAATATATTGATTTACGATTTAAAGATAGAATATATGTCAAGCCTTTTAGGGAGGAAAACAATGGCAAAAAAAGATAATTATATAGTCGGTTTTGATATAGGTAGTAAAAAAACAAAAGTTATTATAGGAGAAGTAAATGAAGAACAGAAAATAGAAGTTGTTGGAATTGGAGTTTCAGATTCTGGAGGATTAAGGAAAGGAGTGGTAGTGGATTTAGAGGCTACTGTAGAGGGAATAAAAAAGGCGGTTGAGGAAGCTGAATTAATGGCTGGTATTGAGATTGATTCAGCTTATGTAAGTATTTCTGGCGCACATATAAGAAGTTTTAATAGTAGAGGAGTAATTGCAGTCTCAGGAAAGAATAGAGAAATTACACGAGATGATGTTAATAGGGTAATTGAACAGGCAAGAACTGTTTCAATTCCACCCGACAGAGAAATTATTCATGTTCTCCCTCAGGAATTTATTGTGGATGACCAGGATGGAATAAAGGATCCAACAGGAATAAGTGGAATAAAACTTGAGGTAAATGTTCATATTGTTACAAGTTCAATAACTGCTACTCAGAATCTAATTACTTGCGTTCATAGAGCAGGGATTGAAGTGGAAGATGTTGTTCTGAGCCATGTAGCAACTGCTTTATCTGTATTGACTCCTGATGAGAAAGAATTGGGTGTTGGTCTTATAGACATTGGTGGTGGTACTACTGATATAGCAATTTATGAGAGAGGAAGTTTATGGTATACAACGGTTATGCCAATAGGGGGAGATAATTTCACAAACGATCTCGCAATAGGACTGAGAACAGCTATCTCTGAGGCAGAAAAGATAAAGAGAAAATACGGGTGTGTTGTCAGCTCCCTTTCAGAAGAGGAAGAAACAATAGAAGTGAAGAGTGTTGGGGGAAGGAAACCTCGAATACTTCCAAAGAAGATAATAGTAGATATTATTCAACCAAGAGCAGAAGAAATCTTTCGATTAATAAATGAGGATATAAAAAAGATGGGATTTGAGAAATCTCTTAATTCAGGAATAGTTCTTACAGGAGGAGGAGCTCTTTTGGAAGGTTTGGAAGAAATAGCAGAGGAGATTTTTGATCTTCCTGTTAGGAGAGGAAATCCTACTGGTGTTGTGGGATTGGTTGATAGAATTGAAAGCCCAGAGTATGCCACTTCAATAGGGCTTTTATTATATGGATATAAGCAGAAATTTGCACCAGGTGCAAAAAGAGGAGAGAAAAAAGGGTTTCTGAAGAATATATTTGAATGGTTAAAGGAAAATTTTTAGGAGGCGAAAATGACAGAGAAAATTAGAAAAAGAACATTAAAATTTAAATTAGTAGAAGAAAATATAGGAGCAAAAATAAAAGTTATTGGAGTAGGGGGAGGTGGAGGGAATGCCATTAATCGCATGATTGAAGAGAAAATTGAAGGAGTGGAATTTGCTGTTGTAAATACAGATTTACAGGCTCTAAATCAAAATAAGGCAAAAATTAAAGTTCAGATCGGTGCAAAGTTGACAAATGGTCTTGGTTCAGGAGGAGATCCAGAGGTAGGGAGACAAGCAGCTCTTGAGGATACAGAAAAACTGATAGAGCTAATAGATGGTGCTGATATGATTTTTCTTACAGCTGGGCTTGGTGGAGGCACAGGGACAGGTGCAACTCCGGTTATTGCAAATCTGGCTTCTGAGAAGAAGATATTAACAGTTGCAATTGTCACAAAGCCATTTAATTTTGAAGGAAGAGTAAGAGCAATGCAGGCTATTCAGGGTTTAAAAGAGTTAAAAGAAACAGCAGACACAGTGATTGCAATACCAAATGAGAGACTCCTTGAAACAGTTAATGCAAATACCACTTTGGAAGAAGCTTTTAAGCTTGCAGATGATGTTCTTCGTCAGGCTGTTCAGGGAATAGCTGATTTGATAACACGACCTGGATTGATTAACTTGGATTTTGCTGATGTTAAGGCAATAATGAGTTATAAAGGAATGTCATTTATGGGAACCGGGGTCGGCACAGGAGAAAACAGAGCATTAGAGGCAGCAGAGAAAGCAATTTCAAGCCCCCTCTTAGTGGATATTTCAATTGAAGGAGCTAAAGGGGTTTTAATAAATATCTCAGGAGGTAATGACCTGTCTCTTCTCGAGGTTCATAAAGCTGCAGAATTGATTCATAGTTATGCTCATCCTGATGCCAATATAATTGTTGGTGCATTAATTGATGAAAGTCTAAAAGGGAAAATCAAAATTACAGTTATAGCAACAGGTTTTGAAAATTATAGGCTCGAGGAGGATTATCAAACTCCATATTTTAGGACTCCTACTCCATTTCCTGTTAAAAACAAAACCCCTATTCTTGAGTCGAAACCTCCTATTTCAAATGCATTATGGGGCATGGAAACACCGGATAGAGAGTGGAAAAAATATGAGACTCCACCTTTTCTGAGGAATAAGCACGCCTCTCTAAGAAAAACAGCCAATTCTGATAGAGAAGACTGAAAATTAATAAAGTCGAGCTTTTAATTGATAGTTGAAATTAATTTCATATTCAAAAATTAGCCCGTCCAATATTCGGCTGTAATTTATACGGAAAAACGCATAATCCTCTTCTTTTCTGATAATTGATATTTCTTTTCTTTTTATTGGAATATTAATCTGATTTGCTCTTGTGACTATTCTGTTTATAAGATCTGAATCGCTTCCAAAATAAATGATGGTTTCTTTTTTTATAACTCCCCTCAGATGATAATCATCTATGTAGATCTTAGCCACTCTTATGCCAACAAAAATTAAATAGCCAATCAAGGCTAAAATAAATAACCAGCCAATTTTAGTTCCTGTCCCCATTTTTACTCCTTTACCAGTATTTATCCATTATTCTATATTGGATTGCCTCTGATAAATGGGAAGCTTTAATACTCTCCACACCCTCTAAATCAGCGATTGTTCTAGCAACCTTTAATATTCTATCATAAGCTCTTGCACTAAATCCAAATTTTGTAATTGCTATTTCCATTAATTTTTTACAATTTTCATCAATCTTGCAAAATTTTTTTATTTCTTTTGTTGTCATTTGAGAATTAGAAAATATCTTCTTGCCCTGAAATCTATGTAATTGAATGTTTCTTGCCTTTATTACTCGCTTTCTAATTTCATTTGAGCTTTCTTCTTCTCTCTCTGAAATAATTTCCTTAAATTTCACTGCAGGGACTTCAATTTGAATATCTATTCTATCGAGAAGGGGGGAGGAAATCTTAGAATAATATTTTCTTCTTTGAGCAGGTGTACAATCAAAGTCGTCCTTAGTTAACCCCCTGTAAATATCCTCACATGGATTCATAGCTGCAATTAACATGAATCTTGAAGGAAAAGTAACACTCACAGAAGCCCTTGAAATAGTTACCATTCCATCTTCAAGTGGCTGTCTTAAAACTTCGAGCACATGTCTCTGGAATTCGGGTAATTCATCAAGAAAGAGGACTCCGTTATGGGCTAAGCTCACTTCTCCTGGCTTTGGTATGTGCCCTCCTCCTATAAGTCCAGCATCTGAGATAGTGTGATGAGGAGCTCTAAAAGGTCTCTCAGTAACCGCACCCTTTCCGTGTAATAAACCTGCAACACTATGAATTTTTGTTACCTCTATTATTTCATCAAAGGTCATTGGGGGAAGAATAGTTGCAATTCTTCTGGCAAGCATTGTTTTTCCAGCGCCTGGAGGGCCTATCATCAAGACATTATGAGCTCCAGCAGCTGCAACCTCAAGAGCTCTTTTGACATGATTTTGCCCTTTAACATCCCGAAAATCTATGGAATATGAAGGAGAGGGAATTATCTCTTCTTTTTTATATTTTGCGGGTGAAAAATTTTCAGGAGACCTTAGAAACTCGATAGTCTGCACAATATTCTCCATCCCATAAACTTTTATTTTTTCCACAAGAACAGCTTCTTTTTCATTCTCTTTTGGCACTACAATACCTTCCAGTTTTTTCTCTTTTGCCAGAACAGCAGAAGGAAGAACTCCTCTTACAGGTTTTAATCTTCCGTCCAGAGTGAGTTCTCCGAGAAATAAGAATTTATTCATGTTTTCAGATGGGAATAAATCTGAACATGCTAAAATACCAAGAGCAATAGGTAAATCAAATGAAGGACCTTCCTTTTTTCTGTCTGCAGGAGAAAGATTTACAGTTATTTTCTTTGGAGGGAAATGATATCCACAATTTTTTAACGCTGCTCTTACCCTCTCTTTACTTTCCTTTACTGCAGCATCAGGCAGTCCCACAGTAATAAAAGAGGGCATTCCATGTGACACATCAACCTCAACTTCAACTAAATACGCATCAACACCCATTAGGGAAGATGAATAAATTTTTGAAAGCATTTTACTTTTTCTTTGATATATATTCTTTTGTTAATTTTTCAATTTCTTTTTCAAAATCCTTATCTGATTTTAATTTTATTTTTTTTATTGGAACGAATTCTTCCATCTGCTTCTTTTGTGAAAATATGACAGTTTCTCTTTCACGCGGTTCCTGAGATTCTATATGCTCTTTTGAGATTTTTTTTACCCATTGCGGAATGACAAGTCTGCTTATTTCCTTTAGTGTCTCAAGGACTCCCCAGCCTTCAAGAGCTGAAGCTTCTATATAGGGAGCATTTAAAGTATTTAATACCCTATTAAAGGTTTCAACAGGAATGAGGTTTTTTAAGTCCCTCTTATTATATTGAAAAACAATTGGGATTTTAAATAAATCGATATTATGTTCCATCAGATCCTCTTTTAATTTATTAAAACTCTCTATATTTGCATCAAGAAGGGGAAGCTGAGAATCTGCGACAAAAACTATCCCATCAACTCCTTTAAGAATTATTTTTCTTGCCTCCTCATGAAACACTTGTCCTGGAATTGTTAAAAGTTGAAGGTGAGTATTGAAAATATTTATTTTTCCAACTTTAACAGGGAGTAAATCAAAGAAAAAAGTCCTTTGAACATCGGTTTCAAGAAGAATAAGTTCGCCCCTCGAAGATTCATCGAGTTTTCTATAAATATACTTTAAATTAGTAGTTTTTCCACTTAATCCAGGACCATAATAAACAATTTTAATAGCCAGAAATTTTGTAAGTGGATTGAAAAATGCCATTCTACTTCAATGAAATACCATATTTATAGATACGGAGTCAACCATATAATTCTTATTTTTATGTATTATTTACACTAAAAATTAGCTGTGGTATAATTGCCATAAATGAAAAGACTTAATCTGATTATATTGTTTATTTTTATTATTATTAATTTATTGAGTGCAATTGAAATATCTAAAATAGACATTAAGCCTTATATTAGAAATCAGCTTCTTGTCTCTTTTTATTTGGAAGATGAGTTTCCAACTGAATTAATTCAGTCAATTCAGAGTGGAGTCGAAACTATACTAACCTTTAGAATTAAAATTGTAAAAAAAAGGAGATTTTGGTTCGACAAAAAAATAGTTGATAAATTACTCACAGCAAAAATAAATTATGACCCTGTTACAAAACAATATAAGTTAGTAAAAATGATAGATGAGAGTGTTCTCTCTGCAATAGAAACAGATAGTGATGAGGAAATGGAGAAGTGGTTAAGAGAATTTGTAAATATTAATTTATGCTCTCTCGATAAATTTATTTCTGGTTCAAAATATTCCATTCAAATTGTCGGTGAAATTTTTCCGAAATACTATTTTAAAATTATACCTCGAAATCATAAAATTACTTTTAAAAAGGAATTTAAAATTTAGAAATGTCGAGGGATAAAAGAAAAAAAACGAACAGGATAATTATCTCTATAATTATACTATTAATTATTGTTTTTTTAGGAATAGAATTTGCAATCACTAAATCTCAGGAATTCAGTCCTCAATATATTTCGAGGGTTCTTCTCTGGATTCTATGGAATATTGTATTTCTTTTATTTCTCATTTTATTGTTTGTGCTTGGAAGGAATTTAACAAAACTTTATTTGGAAAGAAAGAGGAAGGTTATTGGTTCTCATTTTAAAACTAAATTAGTTTTCTTTTTCATTGGTTTGTCTTTAATCCCGACATTACTGCTATTCTTCTTTGCAAGTGATTTAATAAATAGGAGCATTGAACACTGGTTTAGGAGTCCAGTTGATCAGATATTAAAAGATACTCAGCAGGTTGCAGAGGGATTTTATTCTGACAAAGAAGCTATAACATATCATTATGCCAAGCAACTTGGAATAGAAATTCGCGAAAAGGATTTTCTTTTACCAGGAAATACTCAGGCTCTTCTTGATTTTTTAAAAGAGAAAATAAGAGAGTATCGTTTGGACTTAATAAGTGTCTACATTGGTGAAAAGGAATTGGTCACCTTTTTGAATCCGAATCTACCGCTTCAGGATTATCAGGACTTAAAGGAGAATATTATAAAAAGAGCTCTTCTTGGAGAAAATTTCAAGAGAATAGAACCTATGGGAAAGGGCGAACTAATAAGAAGAGGAATTTCTTTTAATCATCCCCAAGTTGGTAGAGTTCTAATAGTTACGGGTAAATTTTTGCCTCAGAATTATTATCAGAGCATAAATAGAATTTCCTCTTATATTCAAAAATATAAGTCTCTGAAGATATTAAAAGATCCTATAAAGACTTCCTATCTTTTAATTTTCCTGTTTGTAACTTTATTAATTATTTTTGCAGCAAGCTGGATTGGCTTTCATCTTGCCAAAAGCATTACAAACCCTATTGAGAAATTAGCTCAGGCTACGAGAGAAGTTTCAAAGGGGAACCTTGATGTGAGGGTGGAAGATCCTGCTTCGGATGAAATTGGAATTCTTATTGAGTCTTTCAATCAGATGGTTTCGGATTTAAAGGAGAGTAATAAAAAAATCGAACAAAAGACCGAAGAGATAGAAAGAAGGAAAAAATATTTTGAGACCGTTCTTGATAATATTTCTACAGGAGTTATTACCGTAGATGCTAATGGATTCATTACTACCATTAATCCAGCAGCTATAAATCTTCTTCAGTTGAATTCTCAAAATCCAATAGGAGAGAATTACAAAATTTTTCTTAGTAACCCAACTTATTCAGAAATTGTCAATATTCTTGATAAAGCAATAGAAGGAAAATATAAGATAACTGAAAAGGAAATACACCTAAAATTTGAAAATAAAACCGTAACTCTGGCTTTGACAATTACACCTTTTCAGGATATGAATAATAATTTTATGGGATTGATAGTTGCCCTTGATAATGTAACACAAATAATTACTGCTCAGAAAATAGCAGCCTGGAAAGAAGTAGCTCAGAGAGTTGCTCATGAGATTAAAAATCCTCTCACTCCAATTCAACTATCAGCAGAAAGAATAATAAAAAGTCTTGGAAAGGAAGAGAATAAAAAGATTATTGAAGAAGGCGCTAAAACTATTATTCAGGAAACCAGAACTATTAAAAATCTTGTGGATGAATTCAGTAATTTTGCACGCTTACCAGTTATCTCATTATCATATACAGATTTACACCAGATAATTGAACAGACTGTTTCCCTTTTCAGAGGGATTTATAAGGAAATTGAGTTTGAAGTTCTCTATTCAAGCGAGGTGCCATCAAAAGTTTATGTTGATCCTGAACAGATAAAAAGAGTCTTTGTGAATATAATCTCAAATGCTGTTGAGGCTATGGACAAGAAAGGAAAAGTGACTATTGTGACTTCATATAATCCTGAGATAAAAACTATTCGGATTGAGATTAGTGATACTGGACCTGGTATTCCTGATAGCGATAAAGCAAAACTTTTTATACCATATTTTTCAACAAAAAAGAAAGGCAGGGGGCTTGGTTTATCAATAGTGCATCAAATAATCACAGAGCATAATGGAACTATAAAAGTTGAAGATAACATCCCACATGGTGCAAAATTTATAATTCAGATACCATCATGAGTAAAGAGAAAATATTAATAGTAGATGACGAGGTAGGAATAAGATCATCTCTGTCTGGGGTTTTAGAAGACGAAGGATACATGGTGAAGGCGGTGGAGAGCGGAGAGGAGGGCTTAGATCTGTTGAAAAAAGAAAATTTCGACCTCGTTCTTCTTGATGTGTGGCTTCCTGGACAGGATGGAATTGAAATTCTTAAAAAAATAAAAGAGATTAATGAAAACATTGTTGTAATAATGATTTCTGGACATGGCACAATTGAAACAGCGGTCCAGGCAACTAAATTAGGGGCATATGATTTCTTAGAAAAACCCCTTTCCCTCGAAAAGGTTAATCTAACCGTAAAAAATGCCTTAAAACATAAAAAATTAGAGGAAGAAAATATCCAATTAAAAGAAAAACTAAAATCAAGATATGTTCTTATTGGGGAGAGTGAAGCTATCAAGCGGTTAAGAGAACAAATAAAAATTGCTGCTCCAACCAATGGGAGGGTTCTAATTTATGGAGAAAATGGGACAGGAAAGGAATTGGTTGCAAGATTAATCCATGAATACAGTCATAGGAGAGACAAGAGGTTTGTTGAGATTAACTGTGCAGCTATTCCTGATGATCTTATGGAGAGTGAGTTATTTGGATATGTAAGAGGTGCCTTTACCAATGCTTTTAAGGATAAAAAGGGAAAATTATTTTTAGCAGATGGAGGAACATTATTTCTTGATGAAATAGGGGATATGAGCTTAAAAACTCAAGCTAAGTTATTGAGGGTAATTGAAGAGCAAAAATTTGAACCCCTTGGAAGCACAGAATCAATATCCATAGATACCCGAATTATTGCAGCAACTAATAAGGATTTAAGAAAAGAAATTGAGAGAGGGCGGTTCAGAGAGGACTTGTTTTTTAGAATAAATGTTATTCCGATTTATATCCCTCCTTTAAGAGAAAGAAAGGAGGATATTCCTCTTCTTGTTAACTATTATCTTGAATACTTTTCTACAGAGTATGGCAAAAAGCCAAAAAAAATAACTGACTCAGCTATGGAGCTTTTAATGAGATACCACTGGCCTGGAAATGTAAGAGAACTAAAGAATTTGATTGAAAGATTAGTGATAATGATTCAGAAGGATGAGATAGACTTTTCCGATTTATCTTTAATAATGGTTCCCTTTCCTTCTCAGGATACCTTTATGACAAAAAAATTTAATAGTTTTCAAGAGGCTCGGGAGGCTTTTGAAAAAGAGTTTATCAGAAGAAAATTAATAGAGAATAACTGGAATATAACAAAAACCTCTGAAGAATTGAAGATAGAAAGAAGCAATTTGTATAAAAAGATAAGAGCATATGGAATAGAAATAAAAAGGAATAAAGCTTAAATTAAGGGGTGTAAAATGTCATTTAAAGAATGTGCGGTATTTGTTGATATTGATACTCAATTTGATTTTATGAATCCTGAGGGAAGTCTTTATATTAAAAATGCAGAGAAAATTGTCCCAAATATCAGAAGATTGATAGATTTTGCTTTAAAAAATAAAATACCCGTGATAGCCTCTGTTGATGCCCATATGGAAAATGACCCTGAATTTGAGAAGTTTCCTCCGCACTGTATTAAAGGTAAGCCAGGATATGAAAAGATACCTGAAACTAGGGTTCAGGATTACGAAATTATTGAGAACAAACCTATGGAGATAGAAGTTTCACCAGGAAAAGAAATAATAATAGAAAAGCAGGCATTCAGTTTATTTGAAAATATAAATACGGAAAATATACTTAAAAAAATCGGGAGGACTATTGCAGTAATTTTTGGTGTAGCGACCGAATATTGCGTGCGTGCTTCAGCTTTGGGATTTCTTGAGAGAGGCTATAAAGTATTTATAGTTACTGATGCTATAAAAGAAATTTCAAAGGAAGAAGGAGAAAAGGCTCTTGAGGAATTAAAGAATAAAGGCGCAAAGCTAATTACAACTGACCAAATTTTAAAAGGTAAGACATAGAAATTTTTAGTTGTGTATGAAGGAGAGAAACAAGAATGGAAGAGAGAAGCCAGGAGATTAAAGACAAATTAGAGGAAATTCTATATCCAAAAAAAACTCCAGAATTTAAAATTACACTAATTTTTAGAACCCATTTTTCCGAGAAATACAAAAAGGCAGTTGAGCTTGCTAAAAAGAGCCCAACTTACAGGGAGGAGGAATGTGCTGAAGGGCTGAAACACTATGTTACTTTTACTCCAGAAGAAGTAGAAGAGTTGTTCCAGTTATTTAATTTAGTTCATGATTTTGAAGACCTTGAGATACTAATCAATCATAAAAAACTTCCATATGCACATCAATTATGGATTCCTCTGATGTGGTTTTACAGGATTTAGCTTTAATATGCAACTAATTTTTTGAATTCCCTGTATCTTTTTTTAATATCTTTATAGGTAAGAGTAAGTAATTTATTTACTCCGAAATCCTCAACAACAAAAGAAGCCAGAACACTTCCGTAAATAAGCGCCTTGCATATAGTGGATAGATTAGCTTTACCTTTTTTATCAAGAAAGCCCATGAAACCACCAGCAAATGTATCACCTGCGCCTGTTGGATCAATAACATCTTCTACTGGGTGAGCTGGAAAGGCAAAAATACGCTCCTTGCTGAATACTAAAGCGCCGTGGGTTCCCTTTTTTAAGATTATTAATGATGGACCTAATTTTATTAACTCTTTTCCAGCTTTAATAATATTAGCTCTCTGTGTTAGCATTTTTGCCTCATCTTCGTTTACGAAAAAAACATCAATTCTTTTTATTACATTGAGTAAAGACTCCAATTTATGTTCAATCCACCAATCCATAGAATCAAGAGCAATCAATTTTGGTTTTTTAATCTGATTTAAGACATTTGCCTGGAGGTCAGGATCAATATTAGCAAGGAAAACAAAATCTGAATATTGATATTTCTCTGGTAAGACTGGTTGAAAAGTAGAAAAGACATTCAGTTCAACTTTGATGGTCTCTCGATAATCAGGATTTTCATCATACCTTCCTTCCCAGAAAAAAGTTTTTCCAGGAGAAATTTTGAGACCCTCTAAATCTATATCTCTTTCCTTTAAGAGATTGTAATATTCATTCGGAAAATCTTCTCCAACCACACCCACAATTCTTGGTCTTGTAAAAAAACTGGATGCAAGAGCAAAATAAACACAGGACCCTCCGAGTATTCTTTCTCTTGAGTCTTGAGGGGTATGAATTGTATCAAGAGCTATTGATCCAACTACAAGAAGACTCATTTTAAATATTTCTCCACAATCAGTTTCAATCTTTCCCTTGCTTCAGAAGGAATAAGTTGAGGAGCTGTTACTATTGCATTTTCTAATGCTTTACTGCATTCACATTTTTCTCCCCTTGATAATGGAATAAGAGGGAGAGCTTTTTTAATTATATTTTTAGCTTTATCAATACTTTTCTCAAGATTTTCAAGAATTATTTCTACTGACACTGGTTCCTCTGTTAAATGCCAGGCATCATAATCACTCACCACATTCATAGTAACATAGCATATTTCTGCTTCCCGCGCTAATTTTGCCTCTGTTGCACTTGTCATTCCTATTACATCTCCACCCAGCTTACGGTATATCAGGGATTCTCCTCTTGTTGAAAAGGCTGGACCTTCAATGCATACATACATTCCTCCTTTGTGAACCCTGTAGCCCAATTCTTTTCCAGCATTGAATAGAATATCCATAAGTTCAGGACAAACCGGTTCAGCAAAACTTATATGAGCAACAATCCCGTCTCCAAAAAAAGTATTTATTCGCCTTGTTCTATCAAAAAATTGGTTTGGGAAAGCAATGTCCTGAGGTTTTATTTCTTCCTTTAAAGAGCCTACCGCACTTACAGAAATTATTCTCTGGACACCGAGCATTTTAAATCCATATATATTTGCCCGATAATTTATCTCCGAGGGCATTAGTCTGTGCCCTTTTCCATGACGGGCTAAAAAAGCCACCTTTCTATTATTTAATTTTCCGATAATGTAAGAATCTGAAGGTCTTCCGAAAGGAGTATGAAGCTCTATTTCTTTAATTTTTTCAAGCCCTTCTATCTCATATAATCCTGTTCCGCCTAAAATTCCAATTTCACATGTATTTTCTGATTTCATTCCTTCCTCCACTTTTTAAAATAAGACTATATCTATATAATTTAATCTAAATAAAGTCAAGAAATTTAAAATTCCATGGGCCGAAAAGTGTGAATTTATTATACCCCTGAGGTGTAAATAATCTTCCTTAATTTTGTTCTGCTGTTTCTTGCTCATTTTTCCACTTTTTTAATTTTTCTTAACAGAGAGTTTTAACTGATTGTATTATTTTAAAGGAGCCAGGGGACAGGGTTTAGAAGAAACCTGTCCTTGGGGGGGAGGCAAAAATTAAAAATATTTAAGGAGTATTTTAAATTGAAATAGCTGATAGAGAGGAAAACAAAGGGGGAGGAGATGTTAGTGGGGAGAAGTAAAGTTATAAGAAAGATAAGAAAATTTATTAACATTGCCTCAAGAAGTAAAAATTGTGCTTTGATAAGTGGAGAGACAGGAGTTGGTAAGGAACTTGTTGCAAGAGAAATACACAAGCAAAGCATAAGAGGAAATGGACCTTTTGTAGTAGTTGATTCCCCCTCAATTCCTGAAAATCTCTTTGAATCAGAGTTATTTGGACATAAGAAAGGTTCATTCACAGATGCAAAACAAGATAAAGAGGGATTAATAGAAGAAGCAAATGACGGAACAATCTTTTTTGATGAAATTGGAGATTTACCTCTTTTCCTTCAAACAAAACTCCTCAGAGTAATCGAAAATAAAGAGCTGAGAAGAATTGGAGAGACAAGAACAAGACAGGTGAATGTCCGATATATTTTTGCTACGAACAGAGACTTAAAAGAAGAGATAAAGAAAGGAAGATTTAGAAAAGATTTATATTTCAGAATAAGTGTTTTGAAAATTCATATTCCTCCTCTCAGAGAAAGAAAAGAGGATATTCCATTGTTGATAGATTATTTTATAGAAAAAGAGAACAAAGAAAGGAAAGACCACAAAATAATGTCAAAACAAGCACTAATAAAACTCGTGGAATACCATTTTCCAGGAAACATAAGAGAATTACAAAATATAATAACAAGAGCATATGAGATAGCAGAAGGGAGAGAAATACGAGAGGAGCATATAGAATTTGAGGAAGGACTGGAAGAGAAAATATCAAAAAAAGCGTTTATTTCACCCCTGGAATTATTCAAAGATATGGTAGAGAGAGGAAAAAATTATTGGGAAGCGGTTCATAGACCGTTTTTAGAGCGTGAATTAAATCGAAGAGAAGTGAAAGAAATAATTGATTTAGGATTAAAACATACAAATGGTTCTTACAAAGGACTTTGTAAATTGTTTAATATTTGTGAGAAAGAATACAAGAGGTTTATGAAAGTGCTAAGTGTCCATAAATTAAAGAAATGAAAAATCCCCTTATGGGGCGATTCAGTCTCTCTATAAGGCGACTGAACATCTGTAGGAATTTAAATAAATTAACTTAATTTATCTGTCAATCCAAAATTTTAATCTCCCTATAGAGCGACTTTTCAAATAATTTTTCAATTTTATATTACTAACTTTAAAATGATATTTCTTTATATATCAATAACTTAAATAAATTTTCCAAACTTGGCACGAAATTTGCTTCTCTTTTAACTGAAAAAAAAAATTTAATTTAAAGGAGGTGTTAATGATTAAGATAGTCGAAGGAGGAAAAGATCCGATAACTATCAAAATAGGAAGATGTACATGTTTATCTTGTGAGTGCTGGTGTAGTATAAATGAAGCTCATGTGGATGATGCATGTGCGAGATGGTCTCTACACTGGACCGTAAAGGACTATGGTTGGTAATTTGGAGGTGAATTATGATATCAATAATTGGAGGAGGGAAATTATTTAGCGATGAGGAAGATTTAAGAAGGTTTATATGTTGTCCCTGCCAGTGTTGGTGTTTTAGTGTATATGAGCACTGTGATGGAAATGATGTCTTGTGGGGTTCCAAGTATGTAAGTTGGTGCACTGATAATCCTGCAGGGAGAGAGCGCACTTTTTCTTAAGTAAAACTTCTTAAATCTTTATTAAGAGGAAAACAGTGATTCAAAAAATCACAAAAGAAGATAATTATTATATATATGATATAAGTTCAAATAATATTCTGAAGGTAGAAAAAATAATATTTGATATTATTGAAGAATTTAAATTCTCCAATGAAGAAAATAAAATACCATCTTTTAATACTATTGAGAGCAAATATGGTTCATCATATCCTAAAGAAACAATTAAAAAGGCTTACGAAGAAATCCTAAATTTTAGAAAATTTAAGAATATTTTTTTATTTAAAAAGCCGAAAAAGATGGTTGATATAAGCAACTTAAATCAAATAAAGGAAATTTTAGATAATAATCTCGAGCAATTAACCTTAAATGTAAGCGAAGACTGCAATTTGCGCTGTGAATATTGTATATATTCAGGAAAATATATTTACGAAAGAACCCATTCGAATAAGAAAATGTCTTTAGGAATAGCTTCGCGTGCAATAGAATTTTTCTTTAAGCATAATACTAATTCTGAAAGAATTGCTGTAACCTTTTATGGGGGAGAACCTCTATTGAATTTTAATCTAATTAGAAAATGTGTTAAGTTATCGAAAAAATTAGCACTTGAATGCGGGAAAGATAGTGATCTTACATTCTCAATTACAACTAATGGAACTCTTTTAGATAGAAAGAAAATAAATTTTTTGATAGAGCACAATATCGGCTTATTGATTAGCTTGGATGGACCGAAAAATATACATGATAAATACAGAAAATTTATAAATGGAAAAGGCTCTTATGATCTTATTATTGAGAATCTAAAGAGGATCCGAGAATTAAATCAAGAATATTATAAAAAGAAAGTCGGCTTTTCCGTAGTTACTCTTCCAGAATATTTAAATTCAGTTATAGAATTTTTTGGTTCACATCCTTTAGTTACTGAAACTGAAAATCTTATAATAAATTTGGTTAGTCCAGATGATACAACTTTCTTTGAAAATTATGACTTTAAAAATAATTTAAAAAAATATGTTAAAACGATGAAGAAATTAATGGGTATGTATGAAGAGTTTTTAGTAAAAGAAAACTACCATTCTCCTAATTTTAAACCTTTAAAAGCTATTTTTGACAAAAATTTACTTCTTATTCATAGAAGGGAATTGTCTCAAATAGGAAATAAAATTTATTTGAATGGGATATGTATTCCTGGACAAAGAAGACTTTTTGTAAGTAGTGGAGGTGATTTTTACATTTGTGAAAAAATGGGTGAATCAATTAAAATAGGAGATGTATATAAGGGATTTGACTATAAAGCTATTCTAAATATAATAGAAAAATATCGACAAATAAGTGAAAAAGAATGCCTCAACTGCTGGTTAATGAGATTATGTAATTTGTGTTTTACTAGCGCAAGGAAAGGTAAAATATTGGACGACAGTAGGAAAAAAGAAAATTGTGAAGGAATGAAATCCTTGTTTTCTCAATTAATACCCCTATATTGTGAAATGGTGGAAAAAAATCCTCAAGTTTTATCTTACTTTGATAAATATGATCATAATTTATAATTAAAATTAAAGGAGGCATGCATGAAAAAAATCATTTTAGTTTCTCTCTTATTTATCTCTCTCATATATAGTCTAAATGGCGGAGATTTTATTTTACTACAAAAAGAAATTTCCATAGGTGAGGAGGAAGCTGATAATCACATTTTTGGTTTAATAAATGATGTAAAAGTAGATGAAAAAGGAAATATTTATATTTTGGATTCAATAAGAGAAAGGATCCAAAAATTTAACAAGAACGGAAAATTTCTCCTCACAATTGGAAAACCAAAATTTAATTTTAAGAGTATAAAAGAATTTCGAAAAAATTTAAGTTTCATTCGAAAAGTTTTGAAAGAGAAAGGAATATTATCGGACGAATTATATTTTCCTCAGAAAATATTTTATGCGAATCAGAAATTATATATTTTAGATGTCGATAAAATTCTTATTTATTCTCTTGAAAACGAATTATTAAGATCAATTCCACTAACTAATATAAATGCAATCGGACTCTTTGTTAATAAAGAAAATGAAATAATCATTATTGGATTAAAGCTTGATTCAGATAGAATTTTCCACATTTTTAATGAAAACGGAGTATTAAAATATTCTTTTGGCAATTACTTTGATATTCCTCCCAGTATTAAAAAAGAACTTCCCAAGGAAATTGATCCTAAAATGATTGCACTCCCCTTCCAATGTTATTTTGATAGGGAAACAGATGAACTCTATACATTAAATCCTTTCAAATATGAAATAAAAGTTTATAAAGGAAAAAATTTAACTAAAATAATAACAGGTCCCAAAAAACGTTATGAATATACCTTGCTTACCGGAATAAAACACTACATTAACAATTACTACGCTGGATATTCAGTTGGATATATTGCTCCTTCTGTTTTAATTAAAAGAAGAAAATATTTATTCGTTTTTCACATTAATTTGGAAAATCAAAATTTTTCTTCATTTACAATAGATATTTTTAAAGATAAAATATTTCAAAAATCTGTGAAAATTAATGGTCAAGGATATCCAATATATATGGATAAGAATGGATATTTATACTGCATAGAGAGAAAAGGTGATCATTATATATTGTCAAAAAATTTATTCATCTTTTCAGAAAATTAAAGACTATAATTTGATAAATTGAAAATCATTTCACTCAAACTCTTTTCCTCCTACTTAGGTCTTTATTGGAAACAAGCATTAATCGGGTCCATCTCCTTGATTCTCCTCTCACTCTTAGCACTCCCAACACCCTACTTAATGAAATACATAATTGACGATGTACTTTTAGCAAAAAATATAAAACTTTTAAATCTAATAATACTGTTGCTAATTGCAATTCAAGTTTTAAGACTGATATTTTCCTTTCTAACAAACTATCTTTTCAGCGTTTTCAATCAAGAAGTAATTGTTAAGATAAAAAAAGACCTGTTTCAGCGACTTCTTCGGCTTCCACTATCATTTTTTGATAAAACACAGACAGGATACTTGCTATCGAGAATAGGAGAGGTAGAAGGACTTAGCTTTTTCTTCTCAAATACATTTGTAAGAATTCTAATTGGACTCTTTGAATTCATATTCTGCCTTACAGTTCTTTTCTATTTAAACTGGAAACTTACATTGATTTCAATTTCCATACTTCCATTATTTTATTTTGCAACAAAATATTATTCAAAAAACATAAGAAAATTATCAAAAGAAGTAATGGAAAAGTCCGCAGTTCTCTCTCACAAAGTTCAAGATTCCCTCTCCGGAGTTGAAGTAATAAAGACATTTACCTCAGAGGAAAGAGAAACAGAGAAAATTCATCACTACTTAGATGAGCTAAAACAAACATCAATAAAAAGAAATATTGTTTTTACCCTCTCATCAGAATTACTCTCTTTGATAGGAGCATTGGGAGGATTTTTAGTCCTTTGGTACAGTGGGATAGGAATAATAAAAGGAACATTTACAATTGGAACATATATAGCATTCTCTGCGTATTTAGCGAAACTATTTGGACCAACACAGATGATGGCAACAATTGGACTTCGCTTCCAACCTGCACTCACTGCACTTGAGAGAGTAAGAGAACTAATGGAATATGAGGCAGAAGAGGATAAAGGAGAGAAAATTTCAAAAATTAAAGGAGAAGTTGAGTTTCAAGATGTTTATTTTTCCTATGACAGTGAAAGAGAAGAAGTATTAAAAGGAATAAATTTAAAGATCTCACCGAAGGATAAAATTCTAATAACAGGACCAAATGGTTCAGGGAAAACAACACTTATAAAACTACTTCTTGGACTATATAGAACAAAGAAAGGGAAAATCTTAATAGATGGAAAAGACATAAATGAGCTATCCCTTTCATCTTTAAGAGAAAGAATAAGCATTGTCTCACAGAACACATTTCTATTTAATGATACAATAAAAAACAATATACTCTACAGTCGTCCTGATGCGAGTGAGGAAGAACTCGAACAGGCAGTAAAACTTTCAGGAGCATATGAATTTATAAAGAATTTAGAGGATGGATATAACACATTGATAGGAGAGCGAGGAGTTCGACTTTCAGGAGGAGAGCGTCAAAAACTCTCAATTGCAAGAGCAATACTAAAGGATTCAGATATAATCATATTTGATGAAGCAACAACACATCTTGACCGCGGCTCAGAGAAAAGAATTCAGAAATTAATTAATGAAAATTTCAAAGATAAAACCTGCATTATAGTTTCACACCGAATCTGGAATATCCCTGATTTGAAAGTATATTTTATGAAGAATGGTAAAATAAGAGAAATTAATAAGTAATTAAAGTCAAATCATATATTTTTATAAATCTTTTATATCAATATCAGCATCCTTCATTATACTTTTTACAAGTTTTGGATGAAGAGTCTTTCTACTATGATAAGGGACAATGATTCTTTTACCTTCTTTGTTTTTAAAAATCATATGACTACCACTTTGGCGAGCGAGGAAGAAATTTTTCTTTTTTAATGCTTTTATTATTTGATCAGCAGTAACTCTGGGTAATTTAGGATTCATAAAGCAACTTCTATTTGACTAAGAGTGATAGCCTCAAATTTAGGGATTTCTTCTCCATTTTCAATCATATCTTCAATATACAATTTTACTGCATCTGTAATATTCTCAAGAGCTTCCTCAAAGCTATCACCTTGCGTATAGCACCCTGGAAACTCAGGGCAAAAAGCAAAATAGCCATCCTTATCCTTCTCTATAATTACAGAAACTTTGTATTTTTCCATTTTTTCCACTTTGACTAATATATAAATACATCAAATCCATATTTTTTTCAATAAGATTTTTCTATAACTTTCTTCCTATATAAAAACTCTTCCTCTCCAGAGAAGTTTTATTGATTTTAAAAATTTTAGAGGTAAATCTCGAGGGAGTAGAGGTATTAGTATGTTTGAAAAGAGATTGAAAGAGGCAAGAGGCAATGTCAGGATTAAACGAGCTTATAGGAAAAAGTAAAATTATTGAAGAAATTAAAAAATTTATTAAAAAAGCATCTTATTCTCCGCATTGTGCTTTAATCTCAGGGGAGACAGGAGTTGGCAAAGATTTAATAGCAAAGCTAATTCATAAATTAAGTAAAAGAGCGGGAGAATTTGTAACAGTAGATTCCTCATCAATTCCCGAGAATTTAATAGAATCAGAACTATTTGGATATAGGAAAGGCTCATTTACAGATGCAAAAGAAGATAAAGCAGGGTTAATAGAGTGTGCAGATAGAGGGACACTGTTTTTTGATGAAATTGCAGATTTACCCCTTCACCTCCAACCAAAACTTTTAAGAGTGATTGAAGAGAAAGAGATAAGAAGATTAGGTGATACATGTTCAAGAAAAATAGATGTTAGATATATCTTTGCGACAAATAAAGACTTAAAGAAAGAAGTAAAAGAAAGGAGATTTAGGAAAGATTTATTTTTCAGGATTAAAGTGCTTTCACTACATGTTCCTCCGCTTAGAGAAAGGAGAGAAGATATACCAGAATTAATTGAATATTTTTTAGAGAGAGAAAATAGAGAGAATAATACAATTAAGAGAGTTTCAAAGGAAGCATTATCAAAACTCTTGAAATATCATTTTCCTGGAAATATAAGAGAATTAGAAAATATTATAAGGAGAGCACATATCATTTGCGAAGGAGAAGTAATAAGAGTAAAAGACATTGAGTTGGAAGAAGAGTTAGAGGAATCAGTATTCAAGAAAAAAACAGAGGATAACATATCAGAGAGACTTTTTAAAGAGATGATAGAGAGAGGAAAAAGTTACCGGAAAGTTGTTCACGAGCCATTTATGGCGAGAGAATTAAATCGAAGAGAAGTAAAAGGAATTATTGAACTTGGACTAAAAGAGACAAATGGTTCATATAAAAAACTTTTGGAAATATTTAATATCCGTGAAGAAGAATATAAAAGATTTCTCAATATTCTAAGAATACATAAACTTCAATAGTCTACCTATAGGTAGAATTAGTCTACCTATGAGTAGACTCTCTATCTTGTTTAAATTCAACAAAATAAAGGAATTTTTTGCTTTTTCAAAGGATTTAGTCTACCTATAGGTAGACTTTTTAATAATTTTCCAATTTCAAATTTCTAATTTCAAAACAATATTTCTTTATATATCAATAACTTAACTTATTCTCCCTAAACTTGGCACGAAATTTGCATATAGATTACGTAGAAAAAATTCAAGTGAGGAGGAGTAAAATGAAAGAAAAATTAAGAAAGGGATTGATTGGGATTTTACTTCTTATTGCTTTATTTATCAATCTTTATATTGCCTTGTCAATAGCGAATGTGAATGCTGGGCCAAGTAAAATATGTGAGCCAATAGGCTGTCCTGGTGGAAGTCAGTTATGTGCTACGGTTACAATAGGTCTCATAACATATTACTGCTATGAAAAAAGTGGAAAGGGAGAACCTCAACTCTAAAGATAGTAAAATAAAAGTTGACCAAAATACATAATGTAATATTAGGTCTCTTAATTACATTGATTATAGGGTTATCTATTTACAATTATCTCATTTTTAAGGACTCGAGTAAAACTAGTTTTGGTAAATTTATAGAAAAAAATACAAATAAAAAATTGACAATCCCTTGTGATTATAATATATTCTTTTTACTTACTCCTTTAGACTGTTGTAATGAACAATTTTTAACTAAGGATTTTATTAGAAATCTGAAGGAAATTGGTTTTAAAAAAGGTTTATCTATTTGTATTAATTATGTTATTTCGGGGGACTTTTCAGAGAAAGAGAAATATGATTATATTTCAAATATAAAGGATGATGTAAAAATATATATTGATTATAAAAACATGGCAAAAACATTCATTTTAAATAAATTTAATACATCTAGGACTCCTTTTCTTATTATTTTAACAAGAGAGGGAGAAATAAAATACTGGCAAGATTTCAAACCTGATGATAGGTATCAATATCGATTTACAACTAAAAAATTATTATTTTTATTGGAAGAAATCTTATGAAAAAGCAAAAAGTGTTTATTGTTTTTGTCCTGATATTGTGGTCATTGTTGGTAATAAAATGTCGGGATGAAAACAATGGGTTATATTCAAATAATAAGTTACCAACCTATAACTTTCCTCAAAATTTATTAAGCCAGAGAATAAAAGAAAGAAAACTTTCTTCAAATACTCTCAGATTGGTGGCAGAAATTGATCTCGAAAAATTAAAAGTTTACAATCCAGCGTATTTAAAATTCGATATTAGAGGCTCTCTTTATACAATAGATTTCTCGGAATTTCTAATTCATAAATTTTCTCCTGCACCTGATTGGAAAAATTATAAATATATGTTCTTTGGGAAGGGAAAAGGACAAGGACCAGGAGAATTATCTCAGGTTTTGGATTTTAAAATATTTAAAAATGAATTGTTTTTAGTAGATGAAGGCACAGGTTCCATTGAAGTGTATTCAACAGATGGTTCATATATTAAAAGAATTAATCTTAGTAACAATGTAATTCCTCGAAAAATAACAATTCAAAAAAATAGGCTTATTGTTGAATCCTCGCTAATCCCAGAAAAACCACTTTTTTATATTTATGATTTTTCTGGGAACATGATTTCCTCTTTTGGCGAGTTAATTAGTGAAAAAAATTTAAACCCAGTTTACTTAGATAATAAGCTTTCAGAGAGTTTTTATAGAAATCGTTTTTATTATTTACCCCGCTTTTTGGGATATATCGCTCTTTATGAGGGAAGGCATTTACTCATGGTTAAGGAAACAATTGATGGTATAAAAAAGGGAAGATTAAATACACCGGTTGAGAAAGTTATAATGAAAAATATTATTGCTAAAACCGTGATTAAGAAATATGCAACAGTGGTGAATTATGCTCTACATAAGGATTTTATTTTAATAAAAGCCTATGATTATAAAAATAAAATTGTTTTTTGGGATATTTATGAACTTAATAATTTCGATTATTTGATGAGTATTAAGAATCCTCCAAAATCAGTAGAATTCGCTATATATAAAGACTATATTGCTGTATTGGGATATACAGAGACTGGTTCAAAAATTGAAATATTCGACATGAGAGAGATTCTTAAAGAAATAAAGCAATTATTGACTCATCGAAAATCCAAAGAGCAATACAAAAATTAATCAATGGAAAATTTAGAAACAAAACCAGCATTATAATCTCATATCGAATCTGGAATATTCCTGGATTGAAAATTTATTTCATGAATAGTGGAAAGATTTGTAAAACATGAGCTTTAGCGTATTTGACTGGTAAATATGTCTATATCTATTTCGGAGTAATTTCAAATTTTTCTTGACAGGAAATTTTTCTTGATTATATTATTTTAAAGGAGCTAAGAGACAGGGAATTAAAATTATGTTCCCTGTCTTCGGGGGGAGGCTGAAAATAAAAAATGTTATTGAAGAGTATTTTAAATTGAAGTAAACAATAGAGAGGAAAACAAAGGGGGGAGGAAATGTTAGTGGGGAGAAGTAAAGTTATAAAAAAATAAGGAAATTTATAAACATTGCCTCAAGAAGTAGAAATTGTGCTTTGATAAGTGGAGAGACAGGAGTTGGTAAGGAACTTGTTGCAAGAGAAATACACAAGCAAAGCATAAGAGAAAATGGACCTTTTGTAGTGGTTGATTCCCCCTCAATTCCTGAAAATCTCTTTGAATCAGAGTTATTCGGACATAAGAAAGGTTCATTCACAGATGCAAAACAAGATAAAAAGGGATTAATAGAAGAAGCAAATGACGGAACAATCTTTTTTGATGAAATTGGAGATTTACCTCTTTTCCTTCAAACAAAACTCCTCAGAGTAATCGAAAATAAAGAGTTAAGAAGAATTGGAGAGACAAGAACAAGAGAGGTGAATGTCCGATATATTTTTGCCACAAACAAAGACTTAAAAGAAGAAATAAAGAAAGGAAGATTTAGAAAAGATTTATATTTCAGAATAAGTGTTTTGAAAATCATATTCCTCCTCTCAGAGAAAGAAAAGAGGATATTCCATTGTTGATAGATTATTTTATAGAAAAAGAGAACAAAGAAAGGAAAGACCACAAAATAATGTCAAAACAAGCACTAATAAAACTCGTGGAATACCATTTTCCAGGAAACATAAGAGAATTACAAAATATAATAACAAGAGCATATGAGATAGCAGAAGGGAGAGAAATACGAGAGGAGCATATAGAATTTGAGGAAGGACTGGAAGAGAAAATATCAAAAAAAGCGTTTATTTCACCCCTGGAATTATTCAAAGATATGGTAGAGAGAGGAAAAAATTATTGGGAAGCGGTTCATAGACCGTTTTTAGAGCGTGAATTAAATCGAAGAGAAGTGAAAGAAATAATTGATTTAGGATTAAAACATACAAATGGTTCTTACAAAGGACTTTGTAAATTGTTTAATATTTGTGAGAAAGAATACAAGAGGTTTATGAAAGTGCTAAGTGTCCATAAATTAAAGAAATGAAAAATCCCCTTATGGGGCGATTCAGTCTCTCTATAAGGCGACTGAACATCTGTAGGAATTTAAATAAATTAACTTAATTTATCTGTCAATCCAAAATTTTAATCTCCCTATAGGGCGACTTTTCAAATAATTTTTCAATTTTATATTACTAACTTTAAAATGATATTTCTTTATATATCAATAACTTAAATAAATTTTCCAAACTTGGCACGAAATTTGCAAATTTTGTATGGAAAATTTAAATGAAAGGAGGTGTGAGGAATGTTTGAGGTACTTTTTAGCTTAGAAAAAGGAATAATTGAAAGAACAGATGATATGAAGTTGGGAGTGGAACCTTGTATAGAGTTATGGTACGGGTTTATTGTTCCTTGCGGTTGTTGCATTAAACTAGGAGGATGTGGAACAATTATAGAGGATAAAGAAAAACAAAAATAATTTCCGATGGGGAGGTAGATATATTCTACCTCCTTGCTTACTGCCTTAAGAGAATAAAAAATGGAAAAGAAATTTAAATGGGGTGAAAACGTCAGATTTTTAGAGAGGGATGACAGGATAATTATAGTCAATCTTGGAACGAAGGAATTTGTGAAAATAAAAAAGGAAGCTTTAAAATATTTAAAAAAAGCAATGGAAATTGGAGTAAAAAATGTCTTAAAAGAAATTAATAATATGGAAAAGAATAGTTTCATTGGATTAATCGAATATTTAAACAAAAGAGGGTATATCACCACAAGTCCAAGTGAAAATAAAACTTTTAAGAAGATAAAATATACAGAATTTCCTAAAATAGCTTATTATGAAGCTTCTGAAAAATGCAACCTAAAATGCCGATTTTGTTATGCAAATCCTGATATTCAGCATCACTGTTATATAGGGAACACATTTCTTACAAAAAAGATAATTACCAAACTATTCGAATTGAATGTAGTTTATTTAATATTCAGTGGAGGAGAACCTCTTTTAAGAAAGGATCTATTTGAAATTATTGAATATGCAAAGAAAAAAATTAAATTCGTTGGTATGACTACCAATGGAACTTTAATAGGTAAAGAAGAAGCGAAAAAATTAAAAGAAACGGGTATAGATTATATTCAAATAAGTATTGAATCACCGGAGGAAAAAATTAATGACAAATTAAGAGGTAAGGGAACTTTTAAGAAATGTTTGGAGGCAATCAATCACTTAAAAAATGCAAACTTTAGAAAGGAACAACTGTATATAACTGCGACTATCACAAAGATTAACATCGATACTCTCATAAAATTCTCGGATTTTGGAAAAAGACTTGAGGTTGAAACCGGATTAAGTTTCTTCCAACCTGTTGGCAGAGCCTTTAACAAAAATGTATTTGCCTTATTAAAGAAAGAACTAATTAAATTCTTTTTTGAGAAATTAAAAAAGCAAAGTAAATTATATGAGCCAAATCCAGATTGTCTCAATATACCTGATCAAAAAGTTACTAGTAAGATAATTCCTTCATTAAAAAATTACTGTGGAATGGGGTTCAAAACCTTAGGTGTCAAAGAAAACGGCAGTGTGGTTCCTTGTCATTTATTCTTTTCATCTAACGATTTCATAATTGGCAATATTTTAGATAAAGACATTGTGAAGAAACTTATACTTTTTCTAAATTCGATTCCTTCGATTGACGAGATCCATGAGTGCAAAAAATGTGATATCAGGTATTTTTGCTGTAATGGTTGTTGGGCTAATGTATATTGGCATCATAAAACTTTTAATGGTAGAAATCCATATTGTGAGTTTTTTTATGATTATTTTTCATCCATTATATGGAATTTAGGAGAAGAAAAAGAGACTGAAAGAATTTATTTGGCCTTAAGTAATTTAACAAATTTTTAGCAATAATTAAACATGTTTATTGGGGATAAGATTAAAGGAGGGCTTTTTAAAAAATGGTTTCTAAGTATTTTTCTTATTATTCTAATCTCTCTATTTATTTTAGGAAATCAAGAAGAATTTTATAGAATTTTTAAAATAGTGGATAACAGAAAGGTTGTTGGAATACTAAAAGAAAAAATAAAAAATCAAAAAAAACTCATTAAATACGAGAAAGATTTACATTATTTTTCGGGTGAGCATATCAAATTTGATTTTAGAATAAAACCTGACTTTTCAAATTTCAATGGAAAAATATTGAAGAATAAAAATGAGCAGTTTTTTATAACGGATAAATATGTAAAAATTAGAACAAAAGAGAATAACATAAGAATTTACAGATTTCCATTAAAAGTGTTGCCATCCAGTATATTAAATTTATATATTCACACGATATTAAAAAAAGATAAAGAATTACCAAGAAAAATTAGTATTTTCTACGAGAATACTTTAGATTTGCTGGAAGTAGAAATAAAAAAGATAGATAAGAAGAGGTGGATTGAAATTGAATATTTTTTTGATAAAATTAATATAAAAATTAAAAAACTGTATTTTCCAAAAAGAGATGCTTATATTATATATTGTCCTCCGATATATTTCATAGATGACAAAATAGACAATGATACACTGGCAATAATTTTCAGAGAAGTGATAGGAGAGAATAATACTGTCAGTACTCCTGAAAAATTTACAGGAATCTTTAATACTAATTCTATTTTATATAAAATTACCTCAATCCAATATCTTTCCATTCCGGAAGACAATAGACAAATAATAGTAAATGAAGTTAAAAATGGTAATGAAATAACTTTACTGTTAAAAGTTAGTAAGAATAATAATATAAGAGATGGAGAAAATCCTGAAAAATATAGAGATTTCGTCTTATCTTTTACCAACTTAGATGAATTATATGAGATAAAAAGGGTTGCTTATGAGATTACAAAGTACACAAAAAACAGGCGGAAAAAGATAAAAAAAATTATAGAGTGGATAAAAGAGGAAATTACTCGAGTAAAAGAGGGGCCTTTTAATCCGGTAGAAGTTTTTAGAAATAAAAAAGGTGATTGTCAAGGCATCTCAAATCTCTTTTTATTGATGTGTTCAGTATTAAATATCCATGGTAGAGTAGTTGTGGGAATAATTATATTTAATCAAAACCAAAAATATCTTTATTCTTTCCATCAGTGGGTTGAATTGTGGGAAGGAAATTATTGGATTCCTTATGATCCCACATTTGGACTAGTAAAAATAGGCTCGAATTATATAAAATTACTCAATTTAGAGAAAAAACTTGATTTACTAAAACTAATAAATGCACTAAACCTTAAAGTTGAGATAATAAAGGAGGACCGATGAGGAGAAAAATTTTGTTAGTATTATTTTTATTAATTATTCTTTCATTTAATAATGGTTTTGGCAGTAAATTAACTCCAGAATCAGAGCTTAAATGTAAGAATCTTTTATGGCCAATAAAGCTCATAGTATTTAATGGGAACATTTGCATTCTTGACAAAGGAGATGAATCGGTAAAAATATTTGATAAAAAAGGAAAATTTTTAAAAAGATTAGGGAGGAAAGGCGAGGGCCCAGGAGAATTTTCCTGCATTGGAGATTTCTTTATTTATAAAGGAAAGGCTTATATTCTTGATACATGTAAATCAAAAATAGAAATTTTCTCCGTTCAACACGGAGTGCATTTGGAATTGAAAGGAATAAATATTCCAAATCCATACAAGATTTTGGTAGGAAATGGGAAAATATATATTTCGTCTCTTGTATTTTTAAAGGGTCAAAAAATTATTACTATTTTGGTAGAGGAAAGGAATTCATTCCAAGTAATAAATTCCTTTTTGGATTGTATACCTATTAAGAATATAGATTTGGAGAATATTTATAAAAATTCTGGGATTTTAACTGGAGGTAATGGAAAGGTGTATTTTGCATTTACCCTTTCTAATAGAGTGTTAGAATTTTCAGAAGATGGTAAACTTTTGAAAGAATATTCTCTTCCACTTAAGTCAATTGAGAAGCCAGTAATTGACAATAAAGGTCTAAAAATACTCTTGAAAAGTGCTCTTAATTATGACATTAGAATGAAGGGAGATAAAGTATATTTGCTTTGTAGAGACAAGAAAAAAAATTCTTTGATATTCGAGTTGGAAAGAGGAAAATTTGTTGAGAAATTTAATATAAAAGAGAATCTAATAAGCTTTGATATCGCGGAAGATGTAATGTATGGAATAGAGGAAGGAGGAGATCTTTTGATCTATAGGTTGAATAATGATAGAAGTTATTAATTTAAAAAAAAGATATAAAAATATTAAGGCTCTAAAGGGTATTAGTTTTGAGATAAAGGAAGGAGAAATATTTCTTATCCTTGGTCCTAATGGAGCGGGTAAGACCACATTAATAAAAATAATATTAGGAATTCTTTTTCCTGACGAGGGAAAAGTATTATTCAGAAAAAAACCTGTCTTTGGTTATATGCAAGAGGAAAAAATAGGGAAGCCAGATTGGAAGGTTGAAAGATATCTTAGATTTATAGGGGATTTAGGTGGTATAGATAAGAGAATGTTAAATAAAAGGATATTAGGTATTTTGGAAAGGTTAAAACTTAAAGAAAAGAGAGAGAGCCGAATAAAGGAACTTTCCCATGGTTTGAAACAAAGATTGAAATGGGCTCAGGCAATTCTATTAGAACCAGAAATTCTCGTTCTTGATGAGCCCACTTCAGGTCTTGATCCTATTGGGAAAGTGGAGATGAGGAAATGGATAAAAGAAGAAAAAGAGAAAGGTAAAACTATAATTATATCTTCCCATCTTTTAGATGAAATGGAGAAAATAGGAGATAGATTTATAATTTTAGTAAATGGCAAGAAAAAAGATGAAGGATTAATAGAAAAATTGAAAGAGAAGGATTTGGAGGCTCATTTTTACAATGTTGTAAAAGGAGAAAGTAATGAAGGTAATATTTAAGAATACAGTTTTTGATATATTACTAAGCAAGGCAACACTTTATACATTTCTTTTTGGCTCCTTCTTTACAGCCATTGCCTGGGGATTGAGATTCATAGTACAAATAGGTTCACAAGGGAATTATCAGGATATTTCTTTTTATCAAACTATCATATATTTTCATATAATCCTCTCCATCTATTATGTAGCTATATTAGTCAATACATCTAGTGATTTAGAGGAAGAAGTGGATGAGAGATTTCATGAAGTAACCTTGATTTATATTTCGAGATGGAAATACTTTTTTGCAAAATATCTTGCTTATCTTTTTAGTTATCTTCTTCTTTTATTATTAATAGGAAATGCTGGAGCAGTTGTATGCCGAATACTTTTAAAAACGTTTCCCAATTGGAGATTCTTTATAGCATTAGCTTTTCTTTCATTGAATATTGCCTTTTTAATCTCCCTATTTTTCATTTTTGCATTAGCAGTTTCTCCAAAAGAAAGTGGCTTTTTTACATTCTTTTTATATATACTATTCTCTCTTTTAAACTCCAAATCTATAATGAATTGGATTGTGGGGTCAGATAAAATTACTGAAATAGTTTCTTTTATTTCACCTTCTATTTTTTGGCTTCAGAATGAGTTTCTAAGATTTGGTATGGGTTGGGAATTATCTGATAAATTCTGGCAATATCTATTAAATGTATCCTTTTATTTAATTCTCTTGCTTTTAATATCTTATTTTCTTGTTAGGAGATATGAATGCAAAGCATGATTTTTGATGTTGCTAATTACATTCTTTGTAAAGTTTAAAAATAAAAATATATGTATAAATTTTTCCTAATAAAAATTAGAGAAAGAAGTAATTTTAAAAGCATATATCACTTATTCACTCATCTGAAATCCTATTGGAAACAAGCAGTCATTGGTTCAGTTTTCATGATTCTCCTCTCACTCTTAGCACTCCCAACACCCTACTTAATGAAATACATAATTGACGATGTACTTTTAGCAAAAAATATAAAACTTTTAAATCTAATAATACTGTTGCTAATTGCAATTCAAGTTTTAAGACTGATATTTTCCTTTCTAACAAACTATCTTTTCAGCGTTTTCAATCAAGAAGTAATTGTTAAGATAAAAAAAGACCTGTTTCAGCGACTTCTTCGGCTTCCACTATCATTTTTTGATAAAACACAGACAGGATACTTGCTATCGAGAATAGGAGAGGTAGAAGGACTTAGCTTTTTCTTCTCAAATACATTTGTAAGAATTCTAATTGGACTCTTTGAATTCATATTCTGCCTTACAGTTCTTTTCTATTTAAACTGGAAACTTACATTGATTTCAATTTCCATACTTCCATTATTTTATTTTGCAACAAAATATTATTCAAAAAACATAAGAAAATTATCAAAAGAAGTAATGGAAAAGTCCGCAGTTCTCTCTCACAAAGTTCAAGATTCCCTCTCCGGAGTTGAAGTAATAAAGACATTTACCTCAGAGGAAAGAGAAACAGAGAAAATTCATCACTACTTAGATGAGCTAAAACAAACATCAATAAAAAGAAATATTGTTTTTACCCTCTCATCAGAATTACTCTCTTTGATAGGAGCATTGGGAGGATTTTTAGTCCTTTGGTACAGTGGGATAGGAATAATAAAAGGAACATTTACAATTGGAACATATATAGCATTCTCTGCGTATTTAGCGAAACTATTTGGACCAACACAGATGATGGCAACAATTGGACTTCGCTTCCAACCTGCACTCACTGCACTTGAGAGAGTAAGAGAACTAATGGAATATGAGGCAGAAGAGGATAAAGGAGAGAAAATTTCAAAAATTAAAGGAGAAGTTGAGTTTCAAGATGTTTATTTTTCCTATGACAGTGAAAGAGAAGAAGTATTAAAAGGAATAAATTTAAAGATCTCACCGAAGGATAAAATTCTAATAACAGGACCAAATGGTTCAGGGAAAACAACACTTATAAAACTACTTCTTGGACTATATAGAACAAAGAAAGGGAAAATCTTAATAGATGGAAAAGACATAAATGAGCTATCCCTTTCATCTTTAAGAGAAAGAATAAGCATTGTCTCACAGAACACATTTCTATTTAATGATACAATAAAAAACAATATACTTTACAGTCGACCTGATGCAAGTGAGGAGGAGTTAATTTCCGCGGTGAAGCTTTCAGGAGCATATGAATTTATAAAGAATCTTGATAAAGGATTTTCGACAATAATAGGAGAGCGAGGAGTTCGACTTTCAGGAGGAGAGCGTCAGAAGCTCTCAATTGCAAGAGCAATACTTAAAGACTCAGATATAATCATATTTGACGAGGTGGCAACTCATCTTGACAGCGAATCAGAGAAAAGAATCCAGAAATTAATAAATGAAAAATTCAAAGATAAAACTTGTATTATAATCTCACATCGAATCTGGAATAATCCTAACCTTAAAGTTTATTTTATAAATAATGGAAGAATCCATGCTAATTCTTACACCCCCGAGGTGTAAATAATCTTCCTTAATTTTGTTCTGCTGTTTCTTGCTCATTTTTCCACTTTTTAATTGGCACTTGGTAAAGACATATTTACCACCTTGATTAACTCTAAGAATCTCTGTAATAATACCGACTTTTCTCATTACATCTTCCATCAACACCACAGGATATAATAACACATGATGATGGATCATTGA